>ENA-OFCF01000083-OFCF01000083.1-metagenomes-genome-assembly--contig:-NODE-83-length-46832-cov-9.881266_pt1 | contig 46832 bp, 34 predicted proteins | sample MGYA00153387_OFCF01 | MGnify analysis MGYA00153387 | reverse complement strand
GCCCCCTTCGCCTCCGCCTCACCCGCAAAGAACAAATCAGCGTGCGCATCGAGGACGTCCCGCAAGCCTAACAGACAAGTCAAGTTCTCAAAAGCTCCCGAATCCGGGGGATTTAAACTTGCTCACATCTTCGTCAGAATCGAGGTCGAATAGTGAGTTCTGAACCTGTTGTCTTCATGATGTAGGGACGCCCGAAGCTCATCGAGTTCGAGAGAATGAAATCTCCTTCGTAAACCATCCGTGAACGTTTGGCTCCTTCCGGTTTTATCTTCTGCTCGGTTTCGTAAATGTATTTGCCGCTCGCTGTGGCGTCTCCAATTTTGATCCAGTTGATACCGTTGGGGGCAGTTGTTATGAAATTTTGGATCGGACGCGGCGAGCCACCGCGCTCAATGTCACAGATTTCACCAAGACTCTTAGTTATCCACCCCTTCATAACAACCCCTTGATCGTTTTCAAAACCTCCGCGCTTTCCTTATCCAACTCCGCGATTTCCTTCATGATCTCCGCCGGGCTGCGGTGGGCGATTTCCTCACCACCATCCGGGTTTTTCATGGAGAGATCGTAGGTTTTCGGATCAATCTCCTTCACGTCCACGCTCCAGCTCTTCGGCGAATCCGCAAACGTCTTCTGCCTGTCAATAAAGTCAGCAAGGTCGGCATCGTTGAGCGGGTTGGTTTTCCCCATGTTCCTGCCGGGATCGAGTTGGTAGAACCAAACCTTCCGGGTCGGCGCGCCTTTTTCGAAAAACAGAACCACGGTTTTCACGCCCGCGCCTTGGAAGGTACCGCCGGGGCAATCGAGCACGGTGTGGAGATTGCAGCTCTGGAGCAGGAGTTTCCGCAGGCTGACGGAGGCGTTGTCGGTGTTGCTGAGGAAGGTGTTCTTGATGACGATGCCAGCGCGGCCCCCAGCTTTGAGGATTTTGATGAAATGCTGGAGGAAGAGGAAGGCGGTCTCGCCGGTGCGGATGGGGAAATTTTCCTGCACTTCCTTGCGCTCCTTGCCGCCGAAGGGTGGATTGGCGAGGATGATGTGGAAGCGGTCTTTTTCCTGCACGCCATCGAGGTTCTCGGCGAGGGTGTTGGTGTGGATGATGTTCGGTGCCTCGATGCCGTGGAGGATCATGTTCATGATCGCGATAACGTAGGCGAGGGACTTCTTTTCCTTTCCGAAAAGCGTGCGCTCTTGCAGGGCGCGATCTTGCGCGGTGCTGCGCTTGGGATTCTGGGCGCGAAGGTAGTCGAAGGCCTCGCAAAGGAATCCCGCCGAGCCGACCGCAGGATCGCAGATCGTTTCTCCAAGCTGCGGCGCGGTGACGGCGACAATGGCGCGGATGAGCGGGCGCGGGGTGTAATACTCGCCGCCATTGCGCCCGGCGTTCCCCATGTTCTTGATCTTGGCCTCGTAAAGGTGAGATAGCTCGTGTTTCTCCGTCTGCGAGGCGAAACGCAGCTCGTCAATCGAGTCAATGATGTCCCTCAAATTATACCCACTCTGAATCCTGTTCTTAATTTCCCCGAAAATCTCGCCGATCTTGTATTCGATGGTATTCGGCCCGGTGGCTTTCTGCTTGAAGCCATGCAGGTAGGGAAAAAGCCGGGCGTTGACGAACTGGATGAGGTCGTCGCCAGTGAGGGCGGAGTTGTGGTCGATCTTGCCACCTTTTTTCGGCGCGGCCCATTTTGACCAGCGGTAGGCGGGATCGAGAATGTGAGAGTATTTTTTCCCCTCCAGCTCTGCCTCGGTGGCTTTGTCGGTTTCGAGTGCATCGAGGTATTTCAGGAAAAGCAGCTAGGAGGATTGCTCGGTGTAGTCCAGCTCGCTGGTACATCCAGCATCTTTCCAGAGAACGTCGTCGATATTTTTGAAGGTTTGCTCGAACATGTAGGGTGGCGGCTGCAGGAAAAGGTTTTCATTTCTATTCAGCCTGTTGGCTGAGGGATATTCATTTCGAACAGATTTGCCAAGTTGGAAAACGGAAAGTGTTTCGTACGGGGGACATCAACGGTATTCCGTTCCAAAGCCCGCGTATTTTGCAACAAAAACAATCTATCAATCCCCATCAATTTGCGCAAATCCGCGCCATCCGCAGCAATCCGCTTGCCAAACCAGTGTTCCACAGACTAGTCCCTCAATCCACATCCGCACTACGGAACACTTTTACTATGGGAAAAACACTCATCATTGCCGAAAAACCTAGCGTCATGACCGATCTCAGCAAGGCGCTGGTCAAACCGCTCGGGAAGTTTGAAAAACAAGGAAGCGGGCGTGATGTTTACTTCGAAAACGACCAAGCGATCATCACTTCTGCCGTCGGCCACTTGGTCGAACTCCGGATGCCGATGGGCCCGAATGGCAAAAAACTCCCATGGAATTTCCAAGTCCTGCCGGCCATTCCAGAGAAATTTGAACTCGATCCGATCCCGGACTCAGAGGCCCGCCTAAAGCTGGTCCTCAAACTCGCCAAACGCAAAGACATCGACCGCATCGTCAATGCCTGCGACGCCGGCCGCGAGGGAGAACTCATTTTCCACTACATCATGGAAATCGGTAACATCCGCAAACCGGTCCAGCGACTGTGGATGCAATCGATGACCAACAACGCGATTCTCGAAGCCTGGAGCGACCTGCGCAGCATGGAGCAAATGCAATCGCTCACCGATGCGGCGCAGTGCCGTTCCGAATCGGACTGGTTGGTCGGCCTGAACGCGACCCGCGCGCTCACCTGCTTCAACTCGCGGCACGGCGGATTCAACATCACGGCAGCAGGCCGCGTCCAGACACCGACGCTGGCTATCCTCGCCGCCCGCGAAGCAGAAATTCAAGCCTTCAAATCCACGCCGTATTTCGAGGTCCATGCCAGCTTCGGTGTCCAAGCCGGTGAATATCCCGGAAAATGGATCAATGAGTCTTGGAAAAAAGACGAAACCAACCCACACGCCAAACCCGAACGGATCTGGGAGCAAGCCGTGGCCGATGCGATCCACGCTCGTTGTGAAGGGAAATCCGGCACCGTGACCGAGGAGAAAAAAGCCCAATCGCAGATTTCACCACAACTTTACGATCTCACCACTCTCCAACGCGAGGCCCCGTTTTCGGCAAAAGGCACACTGCAAATCGCCCAAGCGCTTTACGAAAAACACAAAGTCATCACCTACCCGCGGACTGATTCCCGCTATCTGCCAGAGGACTACACCAGCCACGTCCGGGAAACGATGCAGGAAATCGCTAACAGCGATCTTGAACTCGCAAAATACGCCAAAGCCGTACTCTCCGGCAGCGCGGAAAACGGCCCGCGTTTGCACAAATCGCGCCGTGTTTTCGACACCAAGAAAGTCTCAGATCACTTTGCCATCATCCCCACCGGCAAGATCGCAAAACTCAGCGATACCGAACAAAAACTCTACGACATGATCGTCAAACGCTTCATCGCGGTTTTCTATCCGTCAGCAGAATTTGAGCAAACCACTCGGCTCACCCGCATTTCCCACCCGGACCTAACGGACATTTTCCGCACCGATGGCAAGGTCTTGATCAAGCCCGGCTGGTTAGAAGTCTATGGCCGCCGTCCCGGTGTCGCTTCTGGAAAAGACGAACTCATCCCTGTCACTGCCGGAGAATCGGCCAAGGTCGAGTCGATCGAGGTGATCCACGAGGAAACCAAACCGCCCGCGCGTTTCACCGAATCCACCTTGCTTTCCGCGATGGAAGGAGCCGGTAAACTCATCGATGACGAAGCCCTCGCCGAGGCCATGGCCGAACGCGGACTCGGCACTCCCGCCACCCGCGCCGCCACCATCGAGGGCCTCATCGCCCAGAAATACATCGCCCGCGATGGTCGAGATCTCCACGTTTCCGGCAGCGGCATGAGACTCATCCAGCTCGTCCGCGAAATGGATATCGAAGGTCTGTATTCACCACGCCTCACCGGCGATTGGGAATACAAACTCCGCCAAATGGAACAGGGCAATCTCAAGCGCGAGGCGTTCATGCGCGACATCAATGCTTACACCACCGAGATTGTCGTCAAGGCCCGAAAACTCGCCGATGACGCCAAAAACCAGTCCTTTCCCGACCTAAAAGTGCCCTGCCCAATCTGCAGCGCGAATGATCTCCGCCAAACCGACGCCACCTACGAATGCCGCCAACCAGAATGCAAATTCAAGGCGAAAAAACACATCGCTGGTCGTCTGCTCACCGAAGATGAAGCGACCGAGTTATTTTCCAAAAAATTCGTCGGACCGCTCACTGGCTTCAAATCGAAATTCAATAAACCCTTCGACGCCGGACTGGAACTCGACGCCAAGTTCAAGGTCAATTTCGTCTTTGAAAACGATGACCGTGACGCACCACCAGTACTCACCGAAGAACAAATCATCGGCGAAGCAGAACTAACCGATGGCCGCCGATTCAAAATCTATCAGACAGACAAGGCCTTTCACATCCCGGAACTCGTCACCAAAAAAGAACCTAACGGTATCCGCATTGGTAAGTCGATCCTCTCCCACGAGATCACCTCTGATCAAGCGCTCAAGCTAATTTCCACCGGCAAAACCGATGTGATCAAGGGTTTCGTCTCGAACCGCACCAAACGCAAATTCGACGCATACCTCACCTTCGACCCGAAAGAAGGCAAGATCGGCTTCGATTTCCCACCACGCCCGGCGAAAAAAACCGCAGCTAAAAAAGCTGCAAAAACCGAGGAAGCCTAAAATCTCACAGGCCGCTCACATCGAGCGCTCGAAAAAATTCATCCTCACTTGAATAATCCACAGCCGCATCCGTCATTACCGATGTGAAAACGATATCCATAGTTTCAAAAACATCCCGCTGGGCCACTCTCACATCCTTAAGCCTGATCATCGGTGCCAGCATGAGCTGCATGACCAGCTATGACTCATACGGTCGCCCAATGCAGACGGTGGATCCGGCAGTAGCCGTCGCCGGAGTCGTCGCCGCAGGTGCTCTCGGCTACGCACTCGCCAACGACAATGACAATAATGGCCGTCACCACAATCGTCATTATTACGGCGGAGGAGGCGGCTACTACGGTGGTCATGGCCACCATCGTTACCGCTATTGATTCTGTAACGCCCAGATTTTTTGAAAAACACTGGGCGTTTTCTGCTGAAGTTTTGACGTTTAAGTTTTCTTTGATATTTGGTGATATTGTTTCTCTAGGTATCCCATGTTCCCTAAAATACAATTGAGATCATTTGCCTTGTTGACCCATGCATTTTTAATGCTGGGTTGGTTGGTCAATTCATCTTTGTGTGTCGGTCAGACGCTCTATGATTTCGGCAATCCCACCGATGCAGAGCAACTTTATCTGGAGTTGATCAATCGTGCGCGGGCTAATCCTGCTGCGGAGGGAGCTAGACTCGCCGCAACCGACGATCCCGGAGTTCGCGCAAATTACACTTATTATGGAGTCAATCTAACCATGATGCAGAGCGAGTTCAACGCATTGACTGCTGTTGCACCACTCGCCCCTAATGCCAAATTGATAGCCATCGCACGCAGCCATTCCTCGTGGATGCTGGCCAACGCCAAGCAGTCCCACAATGAAGGTCCCTCAAATACGCCTTTCACACGGATGACGTCAGCGGGTTACTCTTACAGCATCGCTGGGGAAAACGTCTATGCTTCAGCCAAAAGTGTCTGGTATGGGCACGCGGGATTTCAAGTGGACTGGGGCAGCGGCGGCACTGGAGGAATGCAAGCCGGACGCAGCCACCGGGCTGCGATTCATCAAGCCAATTACCGTGAAATCGGCGTTGGTGTGGTGTTGGGCACAAATGGATCATCCATCGGCCCGCAGCTCGTCACCCAGGATTTCGGCACCCAATCCAGCTCGCCGCCTACACTTGGCACCGGCGTCGCTTACTACGATCTGAACTCCAATAACTTCTATGATGTCGGCGAGGGCATCTCGGGCCTAACGGTTAATGTGAGCGGCACCACCAATTATTGTACCACGGCACAAGGTGGCGGCTGGACTGTGCCGGTCCCAACAACTGCTGCCACCCGCAGCGTAACGTTTTCGGGCCTCAATGTGAACGAAACCAAAAATCTCACATTTCCAGCATCCACCAACGCCAAAGCGGATTTAAAGCTGACCTATTCCATTCCTAACATCACCAGCCCCACCACCGCTTCGACAAATATTGCGCATAACATCGCTTTCACCGCAATTGGTGGCGCGACCTCCTACAAGTGGAACCGCTGGACGACCAGTGCCGCAGTCGCCGAAAACTGCGAGAACACGACCAACATCACCCAGTCCACCACCGGCAGCTATTCTGTGATTTCCACGAGCACCAAACAACAAGGCTCTGCATCTTTTCATCTCGCAACACCAACGCCTGCCAACCAATCGATCGAACTCAAACCAATTTATTTTGGCAAGGCCTCGCCATCTATCACCTTCCAGAGCCGCTTGGGATGCGCCGCCGCCACAGAACATTTCAAAGTTCAGATTAAAGAAGAAGGAGGCGCCTGGACGGATGTCTATGATCAAGCTGGCCCGGGCATAGACAATGCTGGGGAAACTACATTTCGTTCGCGTAGCGCCAACCTCACGGGAATGACCGGCAAGGCCTTCCGCGTTCGTTTCCTGCTGTCATTCCCCGGTGACGACTATTATCGCTATACCACTGACGATTACGGCTGGTTGATCGACGCGATCAATTTCACCAATGTTTCTGCTCTATCCAATAACAGCCTGACCACACTCGCGACTAACAGTGGATCGTTCACTCCAACTACATCAGGCAGTTACTTGTTGGCCGTCACCCCGGTCATTTCTGGGCGCGATTTCCCATCGAGCTATCAAAATCTGACGGTCAGCACACCAAGTCAAACCATGACGCTCATGGCATCCCCCGCCAATGTCATGGAAAACAGCGGAACCGGAATGGTGTTTACCTTCACCCGCGTAGGAACCACTACTGCGGCTCTCACTGCCAACTTCTCGGTTAGTGGATCCGCCTCACTCACCACTGACTACACCACAAGCGGCGCTGCCAGCTTCAGCACCTCTGCCGGAAATGTGAACTTCGCCGCAGGGGTCACGACCGCAACCGTAACCATTACACCAGTGGCCGACACCACTGTGGAAACTAATGAATCGATTACTCTAACTATAACATCCGGCGCAGGCTATGCCGTCGGTTCACCGGCAACCGCTACGACCACCATCACCAATGACGATGCGACCGTCGGAGTTGCCGTATCACCTGAGAATGTGACCGAAGATGGCGCACCCAACCTCGTTTACACCATCACTCGCACCGGTGCCACGGCCGCGGCTCTGACTACGAATTTCACGGTGACTGGAAACGCTACCTTCTCGACTGACTACACCACAAGCGGCGCCGCAAGCTTCACTACGGGTTCCGGGACCGTCACCTTTTCCGACGGTGCAACCACTGCCACTGTGACTCTCACTCCAACTGACGACACTGCCATGGAAACTGACGAAACGATCACGCTAACAATTAGCACCGGCACTGGTTACACCGTGGGTTCACCTTCCTGGGCCACAGGAACGATCAGCAATGACGACACCAGCGTCAGCGTCGCGATTTCACCCACCAGCGTCCTTGAAGACGGTGAACAAACGATTGTTTACACTTTCTCCCGATCTGGAATTTCCAGCGGCGCGCTGACTGCTAACTTCACAGTCGGAGGTTCTGCAACTGCACATGTCGATTACTCCGCAAGCGGCGCTAGTAGCTTCACTACGGATTCCGGGACTGTCACCTTTTCCGACGGTGCAACCACCGCCAATGTGCGACTTAATCCAACCACGGACCCCAGCGTCGAACCGGACGAAACTGTGAACTTATCAGTCACTTCCAATTCAGACTACACCGTGGGCACTGCATCATCCGCCACAGGCACCATCACCAATGACGATATTCCGCCGCCCACTTATGCAACATGGGCCACCGCTCTTGAAATCAGTAGAGGTCTATTAGTCGGCACTCTCACCACAAAACCCAATGACGATTACGACCACGATGGCAGGTCGAATCTAATCGAATTTGCTTTCGGTGCTGATCCGGTTATACCGAATGACCCAGCGCCACGGCTGCCAAAGATCGCATCGTCGTCAACTCATTTGGTGCTTCAATACCAAGTGGATACTACATTAGGAAATCTCATATTCACGCCGCAGGTCACCACTTCTCTGAACAACTGGAAAGCTCCGGGAGATGCGGGATTACCCAGCGGATTCGAAGTCAATAGCAGCAGTGGCCCCCTCCAAACCCGGGAGGCTAAAGTTCCGCTAAATTCAGGCAACAACGTTTTCCTTCGAGTGAAAGTGGAATCACAGTGAAAAACTAATTTTTCCCGACTCTGGAGCGCACCCCTTGCAGTGGCAGCTCGATCCAGCGCCATGATGCGAGCGTGAGTCCCCATGTCACAGCCGCAAAAACCCCCACTCGAAATATTGCGATGGCATCTGATTGCAACGCTGGATCCCACAGAAACCAAAACACCTTCCCCGCGACTAGCGGCGCGAGGTTATGGTATAAATAAACACCATATGAAAGTACGCCAATCCGCTGAAGCACTCGGTGTTCCAACAGTTTCCCAAACACTCCCGAAAAACCTACCGCGGAGGCAGCGATCAGACCGCAAAGCGACACCGACAAAAATGTCTGCTGCAACGAACGCAGACCAAACGTTTGCCATCCTATCAGGTGCGCCCCAAAAACCGCAACATACGCGCCGAATGCCACGATTGAAATCAAACGCAAACCGGGACTCTCAAGCGACATGCCGCGATGCACTGCAAAGGCTAACAACGCGCCGATGCCGAAATAATCACATGCGGCCCATGTCAACACCTGCGGCCATGCACACCACAACGCGATGTCATCATGAAACCAACGCGCCACCGGACCGATTGCGGAAAAAACCAAAATGGCAGGCAACAACCACTTGCGCGGCAGCCACCAAATGATGAATGGCCAGATCAGATAGAATTGTTGTTGCATCGCCAACGACCAGAAATGATTCGTCCCCGGCGGCCATTCTCCGAGAAATGCCATGTGAATATTGGATAGATGAAACACATACCACCCCAGCGCATCCCTAACATCAGATACTCCGACAACCAAAGCCAGCGCAAGCGCAGCATAATACGGCGCAAGTATCCTCAATCCCCGGCGAATTTGATAGATTTTGAGCGCCTCCATCCGCCACGGAAGGCCACGCGCATCACTGCGCTCCCTTTCTCTCAACAGTGAACCAGTGATGAGATAACCAGTCATCACGAGGAAAAAAAACAGAAAAACCTCAAACGGAAACACCCGTGACCAGCCGTCTGGACGCCAATGATCCCAGCAGATCGCCAGCATGGCGAACGCCCTGAGTCCATCGAGTTGCACCGCGCGCCCGCTCATTCGGTGTGAGCAAACACGATCCACCACTGGATGCACGCGTTTTATCGTCAGGGATCGCATGGCGCCGTGTTGAGTTTTAGCCATCAGGTGACATCAGTCATGATTGGTAATCAATGACCCCATCTTCCTTTCAGGATCATTCCTCGTTTGAACACCCGGCCGGAAATGTGGATTTTTCCCGCATTGTCATTCGGTGGGGAATCCGCTGGTATTCCAGCCATGGCGAGTCGCGTTGGGCAATGGAGATTGGAAAATCTGATCGATTTCGAGAGTGAAGTCGCGTCAGGTGTCCATGCATCACCGCAAGTCCGCGCGGAAATGCTTGCCACAATCCGCAATCTCGATGGGGCTGCCGCGCGGCGTGCCGGATTCTCGGTTTGGCTTGCGGGCGTTCAGCAATCTAGCAACGGTGCTAAATTTCATTCCGCGTTGGCAATGGCGGGAGGCGGTTTGGCCGTGGTGATGTTTCTAGCAGGAGTATCCAGTGTGTTAGGAATGGTGAACCACCAAATTCATGGCATCAACCTCACTTTGTTTTTAGCCATTCTGATTGGCGGTCAATGGTTAGTTCTAATACTTGCTTTTCTAGCATGGACTCTGCGTACTCGGGCATCGGGCGGATTTAGCCTGATTCAGACAGCATTTGGTAGCTTGGTGCTTCGACTGGCAGGAAACCAGAATGCTCCATGGTGGGGACGGCTGATGCAGGAGGGCGGAGCTGCACGCGCCGCAGTTCTGTGGCGCATCGCCCGCTCTGTGCAATCGGCTGGCATGAGTTTTAATATCGGCATTCTTTGTGGTCTTGGCGCTGTAGTCTTTACCAAAGATCTGCAATTTTATTGGGAGACGACTACTCAAACTGTAATGTTAGAAACCTTAGAACGGAGCTGTCATTTTCTATCATTGCCATGGTCGTTAGGATGGCCGTCCGCCGTGCCAGATGCGGATCTAATTAAAATCTCCCAATGGCATCCTGGCCAATGGGCGCGCGCGAACCAGCCGACATGGTGGAAATTTTTCCTGATGACCACATTGATCTGGGGAATGTTGCCGCGTTTGGTGTTGTGGTGCGTTTCGTGGTGGGCAGAAAAACGCTCACTGGCGCGACTGGAGTTCCAAGCGCGCAGCCATCGCGTGCTATGGCGTGAACTCACTGGCGCAGAACGCGAGCTGACTGCAGATCTGCCGCTGGATGGAGTGCTGGTCCTCGACGTCGGTGGCTCTGGATTGACCGAACTCTCGCTGAGGACGTTTTTCCTCCGCCGTCTGCGGGTGCATCCCACTGCTTGGCAATCGGTGGCTGTGCTTGATGAAGGCGCGGAAGCAGAGGCGTCCAGCGCGCTCTCCAAGGCACCTGCAGGCGTAATCTTGTTAGCTGAAGGCTGGTCGCTTTCACCTGCTAGAATGACTGCACTGCATGGTAAAATCCGCAGACAAGCAGGAACACAGGTTTCTATAAAATTTGTCATTGCCAATGTTGGCAGTGATCATTCACCGCTGCCGCCTAGTCTTGATGAACGCCGGGAATGGGAAAAATTTGTAGATTCGTTGCGCGATTCTGAGGCAGAAGTTTTCTGTTATGAATTCGCTCAGGATGGCGCATAAATCTCGGCGAACACAATCATGCCCCCGGCAGTTTGCAAAGTGCTCACTACCAGAACATCGGCCGTGCTGCCAATTTTCACCGCACCATGATTGACGACGATCATCGTTCCATCTGGCAGATAGCCGACTCCCTGATGATCTTCTCGACCAGAGCGCACCAGCGCCAATCGCAGCCTTTGACCAACCGCCACTGCGGGTTTTAGCGCTTCGTCGAGTTCATGGATATTGAGAACATCCACGCCCTGCAACTTGGCGACCTTGCTGAGATTTTCATCTATTGTCATCAGGCGAGCCCCTAACAAGCGCGTGAGTTCAATCAATCTAGCATTCTGCGAGTCTTCTTCACGAGTTCTCCGCGCGTCATGTACTGAGGTCTGGATATCGGCTGCCTTCTGCATTTTTTCCAGGCAATCTAGTCCACGTTGTCCACGTTGCCGCACACCATTGGATCCAGAAGCAACCATGGCTTGAAGTTCATCCAAAACAAAACGAGGCACGATCAGCCGTCCATGGAGAAACCCAGATTCCAGAATGCCCTGCACCCGTCCATCGATCACGGCCTCCAAATCTAGCACAATCGGCTGGCCAGATGACGCGTCTTGACGAAATCTAACGTAAGGAATAATGAACGCAAAATCATCACGATTTCCTCGCAACGACAACATCGCACCCAAAAATCCCAGACTCGCATATAAAGTCATATTGATCGCGAGGCGCAGCGCACTGAGCGCAACGTCGATATTTTCAACATCATTTTTTTCGTATTGGTCACGAAATATCAACTCAAGAAAACTGGAAATCTGCAGTCGTGTTAGCAGCCAAGCGCACACCAGCCCGACCGCCAAACCAAACGTGGCCGTGGAAAAACCGCGCAGTGTGTAGCCTTTCATCAGCGACTCGATCCAAATGAACAGCGCCGCTACCCCCAATCCCCCGAGGATGCCTGTGGAAAGCGGCACCTCAAACATCGTCCCACGTGTACTCAGCGCAATTGCAACTCCCGCCGCCTCGCAAATCAGCAGATACACAAGACGTGCCACATTGATGGATGGAGATGACCGCATGAAGGTAGGATTCGGTAAGCAGAGTGCAGAGTCCAGACTTCCCCTGCAAGAGGAAATATGCCTTCATTTCACTGGAAATTGCACCTGCCGACGACCCTCAGCGATGAGACACAAGACATGTGCAGATTCTTTAGGTCACTAGTATTCAGTTAGGAAACACGCCATGCCAGAACTCCCCGAAGTCGAAACCACACGCCGCGGCATCGAGCCACATGTATTGGGCACGCGCATCACCAACATCATCGTGCGTCGCTGGGATCTACGCCAGCCCGTCAGCCACGACATCGATCAGATTGAAGGAAAACAAATCCAACACGTGCTACGACGCTCGAAATACCTGTTGCTGTCACTTGATGACGGCTGCACGCTGCTCATTCATTTGGGCATGTCCGGCAGCCTCAGAATCCTCGAATCGGGCGATGAATGGAAAACTCACGACCACCTCGGCATCAGCGTGAGCCATGGCAAACAGCTGCGTTTTCACGATCCACGGCGCTTTGGCTTGGTGCTGAGGATCACGGGAAATCCTGATTCCCATCCGTTGTTAAATCACTTGGGTCCAGAGCCGCTAGAGAATGGTTTTACTCAGTCCCACCTCAAAGCGGCCTGCGCGAAACGATCATCCGCGATCAAATCTGTGATCATGGATGCGAAAGTGGTAGTCGGAGTCGGCAATATCTATGCCTCAGAAGCTTTGTTTCGTGCGGGCATCCAACCACGCACGCCAGCGCAGCGTTTGACATCACCTAAGTTAGAAAAACTACTAACTGCTATTCGCATTGTTTTGTCCGAGGCAATTGAAGAAGGTGGCACAACTTTGCGAGACTTTCTCCACTCCGACGGCCAACCTGGATATTTCAAACAAAAGCTTTTTGTTTATGATAGAGCGGGCGAACCATGCCGCGTCTGTGATAGCACGATTCGCCATGCCGTCATCGCACAGCGGTCCACCTATTGGTGCCCGATTTGTCAGAAGTAATTTCGCTATAATCTGCGTGATTTAGCGCATCTGGGAGGTTGACGGCCTCTATGACCATCCTTAATAATTCAGCCTGGTCATGACCAACGATTGCATTTCCTTCGCATGTCCGGCCTGTGGGATCAAGCTGACAGTGCCCGCCACCCTCGCTGGAGTGATCGGCCCCTGTCCATCATGCGGCTCGCAAATCCAAGCGCCTAATCTCAGATCACCGGCACCCACACCGGTGATCTATCTGCCGACTCAATCGGAAATCGAAACTGCACAACCTCATGCAGCTGGAATTCCGCACGGATTGAAACCTGAGTCGCGACAATTGCCCCACCGCTCGGCCCCACCGGAAGTGAATGCCAAACCAATGCCCGAGCCCATCAGCACTCCGAGCGTCCAAAAAGCGTCACCCGTATCCAGACATCCGCACGATCCAAGTATTTTCTCGCGTATCGCGCTGCTGCTAGTTTTTGGTTTGCTTGCTTTGGCATTGATTTATGGAGCTCTAACCATTTTGAATAAGCAGGAAAAGTCCCAAACCGCTCCTACAATTGAATCCTCCGTTAGTGAGCCGATCAACCAATCCTCACCACCAGCAGAAAAATCACCGCAAGAAAAAACCTTCACTCCCCCAGCAGAAGTGCCATCTACTCCTGCAACTGCCCTGCCAACCCCACCGCCAGTCCAACCGGAATTAAGCAATGAGCATTGAAGCCAAATCAATGGGCCAAGAAGCCAGAATCCTCAGAACTCACTGTCCGACCTCAGATGGGCTCAACAAATCGAGCAAGTTGGATTCCCCCGATGTAAGCCCCAACTGGGGCGAAATGCGATAGCCCAGGGCAACGCCCTGGGTCTAACGAGAAAAAAATATCAAGCCCTGAAAGGGCGTCATAAGAGAGGCTGTCACCTTTATCGCGCCCCTTCAGGGCTTGAATAAATGATAGAATCCAATTCCCAGGGCGCTGCCCTGGGCTATCACCTTGCGCCCTGTTGGAGCTAAAGAATCCTGTGCTTTCAGTTTCACTTTTCAACTGCCTGATAGTAAAAATCTGGTTTTTAGGGGATTTAAACTTGCTCTTCTTTTCAGCGAAATTGGGGTCGTATAGTGAGTTCTGATCCTATTTTTGTCCTTGTCCGTAGCAGAGGCAATACCTCTCCCAAAGTCGTACTGGAGCTAAAGCCTACTTCGGAAAACAATCAAAAATCGCGACAATGCTGATGGACGGCTCCCAGAATCTGAGTTACGGCAGTGCCAAGGCCTGCACCGTGCTGCTGCATTGGAACACCACCGATAAACCGGATCGCCCCTATCTGGAGGCTGGGGACATCACTGCCTTGAATTGGAATCCCTAACTCTACCCGCCTCGCTCAGCGCTCGCCACCCACCGCGCAACACAAAAACCTCAGCTCCTAAATCCATCTTGCGAATGGCCGAGGCAATTTGACGGCTCAATCCGCAGTTTTCATCTCCGCAATAAACCACTACACGCGGACTGGCGGCAATTCTAACTGCCGCTTCCGATTCAAATGCAAGCATGTCCTCAGATGGATCTAAATTCCATAAGATTGATCCTTCTAACCCGTTTTTTTTCCATTCAGCACGAGACCGCGCATCCACCCACAGCACGTCGGCATCGATAGCAATTTGTTCGAGGCAAAGTTCGTCAGGTTTTAAGGTTGCGATGTCACAATACAACTTCCTCAACGGCGGACCTTTGATTAGATAAGTTGCTCCGGCTGCGGCCAGTGAGACCACTGCGATCAACGCAATCTCAATCCGAAAGTTCATGGCCTAGAAGTCGGCGTGGCGTTGGTGGATCTGCGGACTTGCGCAAATACTTGCTGATTGCGAAATTTATTAATCTCACAATCTGTGAGAATTCGCAAAATCGCGAGGCCGGGAGTTTTCATATCAAGCGGCGTGACGATCAAATCGTAAGTTTTGCCTTCTACAACGGTTTTGATCTCATGAGCGTAAGCCTCACTGGAAGAAGTGACTGACAAAACCTTAATCGGCTTCGTGTGGTGCATTTCTATCCGAATTGTCTGAGGGTCCGGTTTTCCATCGAGCTCCCACTTGACCGTTTTCGGGTCCGCAGAAACCAGCACTGGTATGATGACATGAATGGTTAGCACAACGGAAGGCTTGTCCTCGGGATCGCTGTCTAACCAGAGCGTGACCGACTTGTCCACCTCACCGGAAAAATTTCCCATGTCGAACTCGGTGCGCACCAGCCCTGACTCACCAGGCTCGTAGCGCAGTTTGCCACCTTGGATTTTCACGGCCATGCAGGAACAAGCTCCATCGTATTTCCTAATGCTCACTGGTTTATCAGTGCGATTGGTGAATTCAAAATCCGTGGTCACCACCTTGACATCCACCGGCGCACGCATCTCTTTGCGGATTTCCTTAAAATCCAATCCCGCAGCAAAAACGCTGGATACGAGTGCCAACCAAATACCGAATGCAATTTTCATATGTGGCACACTATGGAGCAGATCAAGCCTCCGATGCAAGTCCCACGGCGACAATCAAGCGCCCACCCCGGTATTCTGGCCCGAGAATGTAAAGTGGACGACTGCCCTCCAGCTTGACATCGGTTTTGAGAATCTTTTTGCGAGCCAGCCACAACTCCAGATCTAACACCGCTGTTTTGCGGGTCGGTTTACCCTGAGCTTCGAATCGCACCATCACCTCTGCGGAGGGCTTGAGCGGCTCAGCCCAACTTTCGTAACTCCGCAGCAATGGCTGCGCGTCGCGACCTAACATCCCGTAGTGTTTAAACCGCAGTTGCGGCTCGCCAGCCAGACGTTCAACAATTTTTGCGGGCACCACAGAGGTTTTCAAACCGGAAGCTTTCAGGTCTCCGTTCGTAGCGTAATAAACCACGACTTCCACCTTGCCGATCCGGGTTTTCCCAGTGTCCTCAAGCGCGGATGCCAGCGGAATCCACACCAGCACTAGAATAACAGATATCCATTTGTTCAAATTCATCGTCCCAATGGTTCGTTAGTTTGAGCATCGATATCGGCAGTCGAATCGCGATCACCCAACTTTTTGAAAAATGCAGTTTCTGAAAAATCCGTCTCATCTGGAATCGCATCCACACCGCTAAGAATGATGACCGTGGCCGATGCCCCCTGACTTGAGAAAAAATCTGCCACCACTCCCGTCTCGGGCGTGTAGAGAATTGGCTCGACTGGAATGGCTTTTGGCGCCCCTCTAACATTCACTTCTAGCGGAGCCGGGCGATTTTGCATTCCGAGCATGAAAGTAAGCACCATCCCGATGCAGGCCGCCACCGGCAGCAACAATGATTTCCATGATAACCACGGTTTTTCAATCCGCGTGATTTTTGGCTGACTCTGCCGAATCGCTTGCTCGATCCGCTTGTTGAAAAAATCTGGATATGGCGGCTGCACGGACGCTGGCAGCACCGATGAAATTCTGTGCCGCCATGCACGAGCTTCATCGCGTTTGGAAAAATATTTTGTCTGATCCGCTTGATCGCCTAACCAAACTTCAAAAGCTGCGAGATCCGCGCCCTGCAATTCATCCTCCAGCCACAAGGCCAGCTTGGTTTCATCTGGATTCGTATTCATCTTTGAGCATCGTTTGTAGTTTCTGGCGTGCGTAATAAAGTCGGCTCATGACCGTGCCGATGGAGCACTCCATCACATCGGCGATTTCCTTGTATGATAAACCTTGAACATCTTTTAAGACCACGACTTCCCGGTGTTCCTCGGAGAGTTTTCCTAATGCGGTCTCAATTTTCACGCGCAATTCGTTGCGAGACAATGTGTCATCTGGAGACTCGCCACCGGATGGCGTGGTCATTGAAGCCGAATCAATCTTTTCGCGATCAAATAACTCATCATTCAACTCGCCCGAACTCTCGATTTTTCGTTTCCGCACCCAATCGTAAACCACATTGTGGGCGATCCGATATAGCCAGGTGGAAAATTTTGCCTTGGCCTCAAATTTCGGCAACGCCTGCCATGCCTTGATAAAAACCTCCTGCGAGAGGTCCCATGCATCGGCTTCTTGGTGAATCATGTTGCGGATCATGGCAAAGATTTTTCCTCGGTGGCGCGTGACGAGAACATCGTATGAAGCTAAGTGCCCGCGCTGCGCCCGCGCAACCAACTGGAAATCACCGTCCGCAACATCCGTGGAATCGTCCGAACCGAAGGAACCCGCTGGCCCACGCTCGGGGTTGGACGAATCATGGGTGGATCTATTCATCAGTCTTAGGAAAAAAATCCGAGGTCTCCCCGGCTGCGGCGAGAATGCCCGCTGACGGGCTCATCTGCAACACGGAATCACGAAAGATCCGGGTTTTTCCTTGCCGGTTTTTCCTTGCCGCTCGGCATCAGCGTCACTAGCGCTATGATCCATGACCGCCGTCATCGTCCACTATCATCTCGGCCCCGGCGGAGTCTTGCATGTCATCACCGCATCCTCCCGCGCCTTGTCCGCAGGCGGCATTCCACATGTGGTGCTAGTCGGCGCAGCGCCCGCGGAATCGATGGCAACGCTACCCGTGCGCGTGATCCCAGAACTCGGCTACCACCCAGCGTCGGGAAAACTAACAGCTAACGAGCTCGTAAATCTTCTCCGCCACTCCGCCACCGAAGCTCTCGGTCACCCTCCAGACATCTGGCATTTCCACAATCATTCGCTTGGAAAAAATCCCCTGATGGCCGGAGTCGTCGCGCTGCTCGCTGCCGAAAACGAACGCATTATTCTACAAATCCACGATCTTGCAGAAGACGGCAGACCGGCAAATTATCTCGCCATTTCCGGCTGCCGTGAAATCTATCCATTCTCGCCACGCATCCATTATGCATTCCTCAACTCACGTGATCTTGCCATCTTCACCGCCGCCGGATTGCCGCCGGAAAACGCCTCTGTTCTGGCCAATCCGATCACTCTCACCTCCCCGCTGCCAGCTCAAGAACCTTCGTCACCCACTCTTATCTTGGCCCCAGTGCGTGGCATCCGCCGAAAAAATCCCGGCGAGCTCGTGTTTCTATCCGCTATAGCACCACGCGGCACACGCATTGCCATCAGTCGTGCGCCGCTCGATCCAGATGCACGAGTCATCCATGATAGATGGGCCGATTTCGCACGCCGCCAGCAGCTACCGATCGGTTTTGATGTAGTCGATCATTTCACTCCCGCTCCCGGTGCCGCTGCGACATTTGAATCATGGCTATCACACGCCACTCACATCATCACCTGCTCAGTCGCCGAAGGCTTTGGCCTACCATTTCTTGAAGCCGCCGCCCTTGAAAAACCACTCATCGGACGAAATCTAGCACATCTTACAGCGGATCACGCCCTGCATGACATCCAGCCCGGCGACCTCTACGACGCGCTGCTCATTCCCGTTCATTGGATCGACCTAACCATCCTCCACGACTATTTGGAAACGACTCTCGAGCGCAACTACCGCTTTTACCATCGCCACCTTTCCCGGGAAACTCGCGATGCCACATTCAATGCACTGCTTCACGATGGATGGCTAGATTTCGGAAATCTACCCGAACCTCTGCAACAAGGCGTCATCGAACGCATGACCGATCCGCACAGTCGAATGGTTCCTCTGGTAAGAAAAAATCACCACTGCAAGCCGGCAATCGAGTGGCTAACAGCGGCCATCGCAAATCACGAGCCGTCCGCCAAGGCTAGCCAACTCGCGCCTTACTCACTGCAAAACTATCAAAAAAATATGGCCGCGCTTTATTCGAAACTATCAGATACTTTGCCTGCCAGCATTCGTTTTATTCCACCTGAAAAAATCCTCGATGCATATCTCACGCCATCAGCATTTCATTTCCTACTTTCGGCAATCCATCCTCTCCCCGCTCCACCGGTCCCTTACCGCGCAGTGATTTTTGATATTTATGGCACCTTGTTGATTGCACCTGCGGGCGGGGTAATACCCGATCCCATAGCAGATCCAGTGCTGCGAAAAATCCTCACGGATGCTGGCCATGTACCACCAGAATCTCCCAGCACCCTCTTGCATGAAGCGATTCTCCGCCACCACGCAGCCGCCCAAATCCCCTTCCCCGAGATCGATCTCCGCGCACTTTGGCGAGAATTACTTGAGTTAGATCCAGAAACTAACATTGCTCCACTCGTTGAATCCATCGAGAACGCATGGCATCCGAGCCGTCCGATGCCTGGCGCAGAAAAGTTCATCAGCAAACTCTCCGCATCAGGCATATTGTTAGGGATTTTGTCCAATGCCCAATGCAATACACTCACATCGCTCGGTAGCATTGCTGACCTGTTTGCACCAGAATTGACCATCCTTTCCTACCAATTCGGCATCGCCAAACCCTCGCCCGAATTATTCGAAATTCTAGCCAACCGCCTCGCCGACCGTGGAATCTCACCCAGCGAAACACTCTACATTGGCAATGATCCACTGCACGACATCATACCCGCCGCAGCGCAAGGATTCAAAACCGCCCTTTTTACCGGCCATCCAAATTCATTGCGCCCTGGCGAGTGCGAACCCGACACGACATTCACCCATTGGACCTCACTGGAATCATCTAGCGAAGTCCAGCCTTCTACCCACGCCCCGAATTAATCCGTGTGTTAATGCATGGCTCTATCAGACGAAATAACTAACAGTACTGACATTATCCATCAAGAGCACTGGACATCACTCCTCTTCCGCCTTGCGGCCGTATTCGGAAATGATTTTGGGTTCTTGTTCGCGTGGCACATCCTCGTAGCGCTCGAAGCGTTCTTTGTGACGACCGCGCCCAGCGGTGATGGCGCGGAGCTGACTGGAATATTGATAGATTTCGGCTTGCGGGACGTGGGCGACGACCACCTCGAAGCGACCCTCGGTTTCCATGCCCATGATGCGCCCGCGCCTGCCTGATAGATCGGCAAGCACGCCGCCCACAGCATCGGACGGCACCTTGATGCGCAGTTCCATCACTGGCTCCAACAGTTTCGGTTTGGCCATCATGAATGCCTCGTTGAAGGCGGCTTTTCCCGCGATTTGAAAGGCGATGTCCTTGGAGTCCACCGGGTGTTGTTTGCCATCATAGAAATCCACTTTCACGTCGGTGACCGGGAATCCGCCGTGAGGACCGTGGACACACGCCGTTTGCACGCCTTTCTCGACCGATGGCACGAACACACGGTCCACATTGCTGCCAACTAACGACTGGGTAAAAACCACGCCGCTATCAGCGGGTAGCGATTCGATGCGCATCCACACTTCCGCGAACTGGCCCGCGCCGCCAGTTTGTTTTTTGTGGCGGTGCTTCGATTCGCCACGACCAGAAATCGTAGCCTGATAGGAAACCCGCGGCTCTACCAGATCGACATCCACATTGAAGCGCCGCTTGAGTTCCTCCGCCATGATCTGGAGTTGCAGCCTGCCCTGACCGGAGACGATCGTTTGGCTGATCGCCGGATCGAAGTGATAGTCAAAAGTCGGATCTTCCTCGCGCAATGCTGCTAGACCTTCGCCGAGTTTGTTGAGGTCTGCGCGGGACTTGGCAACCAACGCTCCACGAGTGTTAGGTGCGGGAAAATCAACGCTGGATAGAGTGACTTGGCGGGCAGCGGCGCACAGCGTGTCGCCCGCGCGAGTGGCACGCAGTTTGACCACCGCACCGATGTCACCGGCATGCAGCGACGGCACCGGTTCGCGCAATGAACCATTCACCCGATAGAGCTGGCCGATGCGCTCGGTTTCCCCGCGATTGACATTGATGAGTTCCGATCCAGAAACCACATCGCCGCTGTAAACCCGGAAGAATGATAGATTTCCTACGTGGGTTTCGTGCATCGTCTTGAAGACATAAACCACCGTCTGGCCGTCGTTGAGAGCCACATCGATATCACCACCTGCTTGGGTTTTGGCCGCTACCGTGGCGCGGTCCACCGGTGAGGATCCGTATTTGGCAATGAAATCTAATATCCGTGAAACCCCGACATTTTTCACCCCCGAGGCCGCGAACACTGGGACCACCAAACCTTTTTGCACCGCAGCGTGAACATGCGCACGTAGGTCTTCTTCGGTGAGTGTGCCTGCTTCGAAAAATTTTTCCAACAGCTCATCTTCAGACTCGGCCACCATGTCGATCAACTGGCGGTGGAGTTCCGTGACTCGATCCTTGAGCGCGCCCTCGGCTTGTTTTTCTTCATATTTGCCGCTGCCGTCCGTTGCAAACGTGATGACTTCCGAACGCATCACATCGAGCACCGAGGAAAAGCCCGGTCCTTCGTCCACTGGCAGAGTCATTGGGAAAACCCGCGCACCGTAGTGATCGCGCGCTTCGTCGAGGATTTCATCGAAACGGGTGCGTTCGCGATCCAGCATATTGATCACCAAAAACCGCGGAATATCATAATCCGCAGCCGCAGCCCAGAGTTCGTCCGCTCCCGTTTCCACGCCATTCACACCGCTGATCACGATCATCGCCGAGTCCGCCACACGCAGTGCGCTCAGCGGTTCGCTGATGAAATCCGGTGTCCCCGGCGTGTCGATCATGTTGATTTCACGGCCCAACCACTCGGTGGCCATCACGGTGGCGTGCACGGATTGCTGGTGTTCTTTTTCATCTGCATGAAAATCAGAAACCGTGTTGCCCTGCTCGATCGTCCCGGGCCTATTGATTTTCCCGGCACAAACTAACATCGCCTCACACAACAATGTTTTCCCTGTGGCGGCATGGCCGGTGACTGCGAAATTACGGATTTCTGGCGCGCGGAAGTCTTTCATGGATTGATTTGAGGTAAGTGGTTTTAATGAATCATGGTGATCCATTACCATTAGAGTGAGCCTAGGCCTCGCCGTCAACACCGAGTTCAGCCCTGCAAAAGGAAGCGTGGCTTTCGGCAAAATCCGGTCATTGATTTTTCAAAATCCAGTCGCAATTTCCCGCGCCGACGAAATTTCCGATTTCCAATCCGCCATTCCCGCGCTTCAATGCCGCCCAGACCATGAGCCACCTTAAATTTCGCATCGCCCTCGGAGCCGATCACGGCGCCCTCGACCTCAAAAATGCCGTATCCGCCCACCTCACAGAACTCGGATACGAAATCCATGACTTCGGCACCCACGCCAAAGAATCCGTGGACTACGCCGAATACGCGAACTTCGTCTCCCGCGCCGTCGGCGATGGCACATTTGATTTCGGCATCCTCGCCTGCACTTCCGGCGTCGGCATGTGCATCGCGGCTAACCGCCATCAGCACGTCCGCGCCGCCAACGTCCGTTCGGTCGAGGAAACCGTCATCACCCGCAGCCACAACGACGCAAATGTGCTTTGCCTCTCTGGGAAATACACCGACTCCGACACCGCCATCGCCATGGTCGATGCATTTCTATCCACTCAATTTTCAGGCGGCCGCCACAAAAGCCGAGTCTGCAATTCTTCCGGCAGCCGCATCGCCCAAAACGACCCGGCCGTGTATGCCGCCATCACCGCAGAAGAAAACCGCCAGCGCAATAACATCGAACTGATTGCTTCGGAAAATTTCACCTCGCCCGCTGTGATGGAAGCCCAAGGCTCGCTGCTTACTAACAAATACGCCGAAGGTTATCCCGGCAGACGTTGGTATGGCGGCTGCGAAAACGTGGACGTCATCGAGCAACTCGCCATCGATCGCGCCAAGGAGCTCTTCGGCGCAGAACATGCGAACGTGCAACCGCACTCGGGATCTCAAGCTAACACCGCCGTGTATTTCGCCGTGCTGAAACCGGGCGACAAGATTTTCACCATGGATCTCGCCCACGGCGGACACCTCACCCACGGCCACAAGGCTAATTTCTCCGGCCGTTTTTATGATGTCACCCACTACGGCGTTTCGCCAGATGACGAACGCATCAATTACAAAGAACTCGAAAAAACCGCCCGCGAACTCAAGCCCGCACTCATCACCGTGGGCGCGTCTGCCTATCCCCGCGCCATCGACTTCGAGCGCATGGGAAAACTCGCCCGCGAGATCGGCGCCTATCTGTTTGTGGACATGGCGCACATCGCCGGTCTCGTCGCCGCAGGTCTCCACTCGAATCCCGTGCCGCACGCGGATTTTGTCACTTCCACCACCCACAAATCCCTGCGCGGACCACGTGGCGGCATCATTCTTTGCAAAGAAGAATTCGCCAAAAAAATCGACTCACAAGTTTTCCCCGGCATCCAAGGCGGTCCGCTGATGCACGTCATCGCCGCCAAAGCGATCTGCTTTGGCGAGGCGCTCAAACCCGAGTTCAAAACTTACTCGGCACAGGTCATCAAAAATGCCCAAGCCATGGCCGAGCGACTCACTCATCACGGCTACCGCATCGTTTCCGGCGGCACCGATAACCACTTGATGTTAGTCGATCTGCGCACCAAAGGACTCAACGGCTCAGACGCCTCGCACGCACTCGATGAAGCAGGCATCACGGTGAACAAAAATGGCATCCCATTCGACACTGGCAGCCCAATGAAACCTAGCGGCATCCGCATCGGCACACCCGCCGTCACCACCCGCGGCATGAATGAAATTCATATCCAACAGGTCGCAGATTTCATCCATGAAGCCTTGTCGGATCACACCAACATCGCCAAACTCCACGCACTCCGCGAGCGCGTCTTCGCCTTCAACCGCGCATTCCCACTGCCGTGGTGAGTCGGTAAGCGGCAGGGGGTAAGCGGAAGTAGGAAGATGATATTAAAAAAGCGACATTCTTTACCACGGATTTCACGGATTATAACGGATTTCACGGAAAATATATTTTTGCTGAGTCAAAATGACCATTCATTCAATAGGTGATGCAATGAAATCCATCACTCATTCTTAATCCGAATATTCCGTGTAATCCGTGGTTTCTATCATGCTATCTAAGTTAAAACAGACCACTCTCATTCGCCACCTCAAGCACTAGCCGCATCCCGACATGAATCCCTTCCGTGAAGACCTGATTGCCCGTTCGCTAGCAGAACCTTGCACCGTCGTGATCTTCGGTGCCACTGGGGATCTGACCCATCGCAAGCTTATCCCAGCTTTGTATAATCTAGCAGTCGATGGCGAGCTGCCCACTGGCGTGAAAATTATTGGCTTCGCACGCCGTGAAAAATCTGACGCCGAATTCCGCGAAGGCCTTGAAAAGGTGAACCGCAAAGTCTCGCGCTCCGGCCATGACGAAAACGTGTGGAACCCGTTCATCGAAACCGTTTCCTATCATCAATCTGAATTCACCGATCTCGAAGGCTACCGCGCTCTATCAAGAAAACTCGACGCCATCGACATCGCACGCGGCGGCAATAGCAACCGCTTGTTTTACATCGCATCTGCTCCTGAGTTTTTCGACGAAATCCTAATCCAATTGAAAAACGCGGGCCTCAGCAACGCGTGCAAAGGCTGTTGGTCGCGCGTCATCGTCGAGAAACCTTTCGGCACCGACCTCACCACTGCTAGACACCTCAACGAGGTCGTCAATGCCACTTTTGAAGAGCGCGACACCTATCGAATCGACCATTATCTCGGCAAGGAAACTGCGCAAAACCTGATGGTGCTGCGCTTCGCCAATGCCATCTTCGAACCGCTCTGGAATAGCAAATACATCAGTCACGTCCAGATCACCTGCTCAGAAAACCTCGGCATGGAAGGCGGACGCGGCGCATATTACGACACCGCCGGTGCGCTGCGAGACATGGTGCAAAACCATCTGCTCCAGCTCCTCAGCCTAGTAGCCATGGAACCACCAACCGATCTAACTGCCGATGGTGTTCGTGACGAAAAAGTGAAAGTCATTCGTTCATTGCGCAAGTGGGACACCGCGGAAAAAGTCGCCGCCAATGTGGTGCGCGCCCAATATGTGGCTGGCCATGTCGATGGAGTTCAGGTCCCCGGATACCGCGAGGAAGATCGCGTCAATCCGCAATCGAATACTGAAGCCTATGTCGCAGTTAGACTTCTGATCGATACCTGGCGCTGGAGCGGCGTGCCATTCTATATTCGAATGGGCAAACGCCTGCCAAAAAAATCCACCGAGATTTCTATCCACTTCAAAGATGCTCCCAGCGTGCTTTTCAACGCCACTTGCGGCGGAGTCCCAGGCGGTAATGTGTTAGTCATCCGCATCCAACCGGACGAAGGAATCTCGCTGCGCATGGTTTCCAAAATCCCCGGCAACAACCTGCGCATGGAGCCTGTCAAAATGGATTTCCACTACGCCACCAGCTTCGGAAAAACCAGCCCAGAAGCCTACGAGCGCCTGCTGCTAGATGCCATCGGCGGAGACGCCACCCTTTTCGCCCGCCGCGACGAAGTGGAAGAAGCATGGAAATTCATCGACCACATCGAGCACGCTTGGCACAAGTCCCCCACCCCGCCGCCGATGGCCGAATTCGTCGCCGGTTGTTGGGGACCAAAAGAAGCAGACGATCTGCTAGCTCAAGACGGCAATCAGTGGCGGAGATTGTGACGGCCGCAGGATAGAGGTAGGGACGACCCGCCGTGGTCGTCCGATATTCTCGCCGGATGGCGGCAGTGAATGTGCGGTGACAGAAACTTTTCGCCCGATAGGGAAATCGGCCGGGCGCGGCGGCCCAGCCCTACCGGTTTTTTGCTTGGTAGGGACCGACGGCCTCGGTGGTCCCACTTTCCCGCCGGATGGCGGCGGTGATGAAAAACACAAAGATTAAGCCTCAGTCCGGAATTTTCACGCGTTTCATCGCACCCATCACGCCAACTAACAGGCAGAGAAGAACGGCCAACCATGCCATGCCGCTGTTGCTGCGCTTGAACTTGAGTTCGATAGACATCGGGCGGCCACCGTCCACTTGCACACTTCGTCCGAAGCTCAGCACGGTCCCGCGCTCGGGCAGAGTGACGTCCAGCGCGGCTGGCGCAGGTTCGGCAGCGAGTTGCTGCGCCACAATTCTGTTAGCAATTTCCTTGAGCGCGGCGTTTTCATCTGCAGTGTTGCCTTCAAGAAATCGCTCGAATTGTTTCGGGTCATAGTTATAAGTTCCTCGCAACACAGGATTCAGTTCCGCAGCACGGACAAACTGTGGGTTTTCCGCCTGCTGTGGATCAGAACTGCGGTTGTCGATCGCCAGCTTCTGACGGCGTGTATTCAATCCAAGCACTGCCTGATTGGTCTTGAGCTGGCGAAGTTGCACCCGTGCATCTTCACCAGACGCGGCGTCGAGCAGATTATTGTTCGCCGCATTTCCAAGCGCGAGACTGGCTTTTTCTTGGTCCCCGGCTTCGAGCCACGCATTCGCTTGATCTAGCAACTGCACCGCACTTTGCGCGTCGCTCTTGCGCTTGCTGACCACAAATGATTGATAGTCTTCTAGCTGGAATTTACCCATCGCTTGCTCTTTTTTTAAATCAAAATCTCCACCGTGATCCGTCATCTGCCAGCCTTCCGGCACGAGCACTCTCCACGTTAGATTCTCCATCGGCACGTCGAACATCGGTCCTTCAAGACGTTTGCCGCGCTCCATCGCCGCAGAATACACGAAGCGCACGACCGTGGGACGACTCGCCTCAGGCGCGGGAAAAACATGGAACAACCAATCGCCCTTCTCGCGCGCTAACGGCGCACCTTCGTCGTTTACAAGGACATTGAATAATTCAGCACTAGCAGGAAGCTTCAAGCGAAGAGTGCTTTTCCCGACGACTTGCATTTTCAATAAAACCGAAGTTAGAGATTTTCCACTCGGCGAAATAAGAGTCGTGAGAGTCCCCTCAGAGACACGCAGCTTGCGGAGATTTGCTAGATCATGGCGTTTTAACACAACCGGCAACGGCCCTTCAGGGTCGGCAACGCGATACGACATCGCAGGCACGACGCTACCGGCTGAGCGACCAAGCGTCGATTGCACCACTGACCAGTCCGTGCGCTGCCAACCTCTCGGCGTTTCGCCGGATTCGAGTTCGAGACGTCCGCCTGCTCGAACCGCTGCAAAATATGTGATCTGCCGCACACCTTCTAACGTGATAGGAACCACTGACTCGATTCCCGCGTCCGCGCTAGGCCGCTGATATTCAACTTCAACTTCGGTCTCCCCCGCCAATCCACGCTGAAATCTGATTTCCCACAATCCCTCCTGACCTTCCACTGGCACAAGATCTGCCACAGCAGGACCCGACGCCCGCACCGTGGCGGAAGATGTTGCATCCAGCCCTAAGATTCTAACACGTTGGGATTTGACTGCGGCATTTTCGATTTTATAACCGATACGAAGATGCGTAAGCAACTGCCCTTCACGAATTGTCGTGTCATGGAAAACACGAGCCGTCACCCATGGTTCGAGGCGACTGATCGAAAGACCCAGCGCCCAATCACCTTGCAGTAACCGATAGCTCAATGCACCCGGTTTCGCTGCGGCGCGAGACGATTCTTTTGGTGCGTCCGCCAGTTCGCGTGGATCGAGTTGTGAAATATTCTTGCGGTCCACTGCGCGGACTTGCAGTCCGCGTTCTGGCACGATCGTTAGAACTCCGGTTTCACGAGACGCATCCCGCAAAGCGATACGCGGCACCATCCATTTTGCCTGTGCAGGAACCGGCCGACCAGTGAGTGTTAGGCTGAAGCTCCTGCGGCCCAAGGTTTTTCCTGATAGATGGAAAGTAACGATCCGCCGATTCTCCAACTTGCTCTCCGTCCAGTGACTGAGACCTTCACCGGTAGCACTCTCGATTTCCAAGCCATCTGGCACCTCAAGATCCAAGCGGAAAACACCCGAACGCGTGATCGTGACGGCAAGATCTGTGACAACAACTAACCGATCATCGCCGAGCGACACGAGTTGCCACGACTCCGCACGCATTTCCGGCGCAACTGCCGTGACCTTGAGCTTCACTTTCGCCGCACTCTGACCATAACGAAACGCATGTTGTAACAAAACCAGCGCCTGACCTTCTTTGTCACGCGGCAGCAGCTTGTCAGAAAAATCTTCCAGATTGACTCGTGAAAGCCCCGTAACCTCGACCGCTTCTGCTTGCACTTCTTCGCCAAACGCTAAGCCGACAAATCCGATTTCACCTGCACAACCGCTTACTCTAACCGGATCAAGTTCCAAATTCACTGGCAACGCTTCAGTTCCGCGTTGGGATTCCACGGTCAATGAAAACGCCGCATTTTGAGCAGGCTCCACCGTCATCCGCAGTTCACTCTTGGTCGGATCAAAACGCCATGAACCGACTGGCCCATCAGTCACTTCGCTCACTGTGAAACCTAATGGAATTTTTATCGTTAGAGACGAAACTCGGCCTTGTGCGGGACGAATGTTGACCAAGTGTTTGCCATTCACCACACCCGGTCCTGGCAGAAAAAGATTCGATACCTCAGCAAAAAATTTGGTTTCCTCGGTGTTCGCGTCGCGTTGTTTCAGTCGCGCTTGAATGGTTACAGCATCCACCGGAGCAAGCACCAAAGTCGCGCCGCTCTCGTCGGCTTTGAGTTTCGGCAGAGCGTCAATTTTTACCGCAGCAGGACAGACAAATTCCCAGCCACTCTGATCCCATCGCAAACTCACCCGCCTCATCGCCGCAGGTCCGCCAGGCATTTCCCAGCCTTTCACCGGATCTGCTAACGGCATTTCAAACTCCGCTTTGCCTGTGAAACGTCCCGAAGTGTCAGAAACTAGCCAATATGAATTTCGCCCATCTGACTGTGCCTTGACCACCCGCAACCCCTCGCCCTCGAAGCCGCTCAACACTGCGGGTTCACTCAGTAACAAGAATCGATCCCCCGCTTCACCACGAACCGTAACATTCACCGAACCATATAACCTACCATCACGAATCTGCCAGTCATGAATCATCGACTCTGCCGCTTTTAAGTCAGAAACTTCCGCCGCTCTAACATTAGATGAAATCATGCAGCACAACAACACCAAGGCCGCGACAACTTCGACGACTTTTCGTTTACGCAAGATACGGATCGCATCGCCAAGCCTCGGCAGCCACCAGAACCAACCGACCAGCGCCACCACCGCAAAAAACAACGGTGCACCGCCATGAATGGATAGAAATGAAGCGATGACCAAGACCAACCCGCATGTTAGCCACCAACGGTCTGTTTTAAATATCCCGCGCAGTGCGATGCTCAATCCGAGGAAGAATCCCACCCAAACGGCCCAACCCGTGCGGGCGATCCATGTCGGCACGTTATCAACTTTCACCGTGACATCACCACCTGCAGCCACTACCGGCGCAGCATATTCTAACACAGATGCACCTGCACGACCTGTCACCGCCGCAGACAAACCAAGCCCGATCGCGAGCCCTACGAATAACAATCCGCATACCAACATGGCAATCCTGCGCACTGGAGACCGTGTGGATTTCCCGAGCCATAATGCTGACGCTCCAACTAACAAAATTGCAACAACACTGCCGCGATGTCTGGCCAGCCATCCCCATCCGTTTTCCGCTAGCACAGGCCTAACCAAATCCGCAGTACCACCGCGCGGAATGAGTTGTCTCCCCTCATCTCCGGAAACCGTCCATTCACCAATCACCACTGGGGCATCCAGCTTTGGCGCACTCAGGACCGGATGTTTTGCATTTACCGCCCTCGCTCCGTAGCGCAGAGAAATTTCCACCGCTTGATTGGGATCGATGCGCACAGGCAATGGCACCAAGGTTTCAGCGCCGTCTGCCCGGGCGTTGACAGATTCACCCTCCACCTTCGCCTCCCATAAAACGGATCCTTTCGGAAACACCATGCGCAAAGCACTGCGACCCCGTGATTTCACAAAAATCCTCGCGTCTGTCACCCATTGACCATCACGAGAAATACGACTCGTTAGTTTTTGAAAATCCACCACCTGCCCAATCGTTTCACCTTGGTCAAACCACTCGATTTCCATGCCAATCTTAAAATCTCGCGCGGTGTATTGCCACGATCCAAGTGTGGGCGCACTGCTCAAAAGACGAAATTCAGTTGGAATCTCACTGGCATCAATCGCTAACAAAGATCCAGAACTGGTGGACTTGTGATTGACCTGCAATGGACTCACCACTTGCACATATCCACGTTCACCCTGCACACCTAACGGACTCACATCCCCAGGTGACAAGGCTCCGCCGCGCGGACTCATCGCTTGCTCAAAAGTCAGCAACACCGTGCCAGCTCCCAACACCGGCCGCGACAACGGAATCACCACAGTATTGCCATCACGCCGCCAGTCGCGACCAACATTCTGACCCGTGACATCGATATTCCCAATCGTTTCGGGAACGGAAATTTTCCATTCATTGGCCGGAGCGCCCACCACGAAAAAATTCATTAACACGCTGCCGTAAATCGCGCCCGCTTTCAGCGAGTATAGATGAAACACATCCGCTTGAATGCTCTGGCCGAGCGATTCAACAGATAGATCGGCGGTCCATCTATCTTCACGCAATCGAAACGATTGCTGCAGTCCCATGGTTTTTTTTGGGAAAAAAGTCACCGGAACTTCTGCTAGACCAGCGGATTTGCTGGCAGTGAGTCGATACCCTGCGGCGGCGACTGCACCAATATAGCCACGGCGCGATTTAACACCGGGAAATTCTAGCGGTTGGAGCTGCCACGCGCCGGATTTTGCGGATTCGTTTTTCTCGAGTCTCACACTGACAAGCTGACGATTAGAGATAGCTTGTTTAAAAAGAATCTTCAGCACACGCCTGCCAGCTTTGGCCTCACTGGCTACCACGTAGTCCGCCACCTCCGCGCCAGTCACTGAAGCCACTGCATGGTCCGAGGGAATTTCTATCTCCCATTCACGCAACGGGGCCTCGCGAACATCGAGTTCGAGTTCCGCAGTGATTCGCCGATCAGACTCTGCCAGTTCGTAAACTGTCACTTCTGTGAGACCGATTTCTGGCAACACTTGATTCGCATTCACAGTGTAACCAAAATCTGCCGAAGGAAATCGATAGACAAAAACCTGACGGAGTTTTTCATCCACGCCGCCCGGAAATTGGCTAGGAGCAAGTTGGATCAGTCCATTGGCATCTGCCACTTCGATGCGCACAGCTCCATCGTTTGCCACCCGCAGCCAGCCATTGTGGCGCAGCGCACCCGTCGGCGAAATGCGAAGTGCTTCCGCCTTCACAGGAAAAGCACCAAGCGCCGCTTGCGCCTCAATGGTGATGCGCTCCGTTGCCTCAATGGGTCGGCTTAGCTTGATATCAATTTTTCGTTTACCAGCATCATCTCTAACCGCCCAACCAATAACCGATCCGCCAGACACCGAAAGAACTTCTCCGGGTCCATCAAGATTCAACTCAAGCTGCCCAAGTTTGCCCTGCAATACCCGCAGATCCATCACAGTCATTTGCCGCAACAATCCGCTGCCAACACGGACATCAGTCGTTTCTGTGCTGGAGAAAAACAATGTGCCGTCTGGCACCTTATCCGCTGCGTGCCACGCCATGGTCGCCTCGCCGCTCACCGGTAAATATCCGCGCCAGTGTGTGCCGCTCTGCACCGGAACTAACGAGTTAGATGGATCAAACTCAACAGCTTTTCCCAAGCCCTCAATCACCACCGGCACGATGACTCCCGCAGGCAAACCAAACTGAATGCTCCGCCAATCGCCACGGCGCGCAGTGAAAACATCAAAAGTTACATCGACTTTCAACTCACCAGCACGCTCGGCAATCAAATCATAAACCCAAATCTTGCCCTTCTTGCGCAAGGCAACATGCCAACCATCGCCAGCAACACCATCTGATAGTGCGGCTCCTTCCAACAAACTAACCGCAGATCCCACAGCATCAGAAGTCGCAGTGCCAGTGAGGCGGAATGATACGCCAGCACCATCTGCCGTGACTTTTCCCGCAAGCTGGGTGTCGGCCATTTCTATGCCGCGTGCATCGGTGCCGGATGGGGTGACTTCGATTTTCATCGCTGACAATCCGGCGCTGTAAAATTTGCGGTTTTTTCCGCCCTCGATGGGCAGCAGGCCTGTGGATTCCATCATTTTCATCTCCACACCCTTGTCAGTTGATAGATTTGTCACCAATGAAAACCCTGTGGCCTCACCAGGTGCGGGTAATAATAGTTCCACGGATTTGTTCACCACCTTGCTGCAGGTTTTAACTAACACATAGATCTCGGCCGGAAATTTTCCATCTACCAGTACAGGACGGATCTCAAGAAACCGACGGGATCCTTCTGCCACGCGCACTGACCAATCGAGTAAGCCCACGCCAGTCACTCCCAGCACTTCACCCGCTCCAGACAAGGACATCGTTAAATGATCCGCCTTGCCTTGATGGATACGAAAATGGATTTTGTGCTCACTGGTAACAGCTTCCAAACCGATTTTTGCATTCACTTCTGCACTGGCAGAAAAAAACAAGGGTGCATCTTTCGGGGCCTTAGACCATGGAACTAGCACAACGCGTTCGTCTGCATCCTGTGCATGAAGAAAAGATGTGAGAAGCAAGAGACCGATTAAAAATAGGCGACTGGCTGTAGCGGTGAAAGCTCGATTGATGTTTGTTTTCATAGTAATGGTCTAATTTTGCGAACTTAAAGTGAATCAATCATGCGCAACATCTCGGCTGCGCGGCCGGTATTGCCGTAGAATTGCCTGACATTGGCACGAACTGCGGCGAGTTGTTTGAAGTCAATGGCATCACCTAACGGACCACCTTTGAGTTTTTCTGCAGCAAGCATTGAAAGCACAGCGAGCTGCATTGATGGGGCTGCGCGATCAATGGTAGCAGTGCTAACATCGTGCGGAATCGTCCATGTGCGCTCGACCATCTGCGTGCTGGCGGCATCACGGAATCGCACGCTCACTTCGCCGATCTCACCATGACCTTCGGGCCGTATCTCGACTTGATAGATGGCGACTCCGGCTTCTTCGGCGGCGAGTTCCGCAGCGTCCACTTTGTCGTTGCGGAAGTCCTCGGTTTTCAGTCGGTCTTTTTCAAAACCGATCAGCTTGTAACGTCCGACGCGCTCTGGATTGAAACGCACTTGGAGTTTCACGTTCTCTGCGGCGGGACGGAAAGCCCCAGCAAGTTGTTTTGCTAGATTGTCATCGCCGCCTTTGCCGACGACGTAATAACGGCCGTTGCCGTTGCGGGCGAGTTCCGCTAACAATTCATCATTCAGACCATCCGCCACGATGCCCGCGATATCGAAGGCGATGCCTTTCTGCCGAAGTTCCTTCACTTTTTCAGCGAGGCGAGCAGGATCGGCATCGCCGAGATTGGCCGCACCGTCCGTGAAAAGCACGATGCGATTCTGCGCTCCGGCGAGCTTGTTTTGTGCTGCTTTTTGTCCGGCGAGCTTGATCGCTTCCTCCAAATTTGTACCTCCCTCGCTGGCCGATTGATTGACAAGATCTGCCATTTTCCCGGCTTGATCACCAGCCAGGTTATCCGCTAACAGACGCGGAGTTCTGGAAAATCCAATCACGGTGGCATGATCGTCTTTCGTTAGTAATCCAGCGAGACCATTAAGAGCTTTGTCCATTGCCGCGCGGCGGTCTTCGCGCACCATCGATCCAGATTGATCAGCTAACAATGTGAGGCTGAGCGGTTGCGCTGCGGCACGTCCAGCAGCGGCGGTCTTCAGAGCGACACGCACTAAATAACGCCCCGGGATGATCGGATGAGCGGATTGTTCGATGGCAAGTGCCACTGATTCACCAGCGGATGGCGCCGGATCACCGTAGTCCACGGCGTTGTAAAACTGTTCCACCTTGATGCCCGCAGGATCGGGATGTTCTCCATTTGCTAGAGCGGCTTGCGCGATCTGAAATGATGCGTCGCTGATGTTGAGGGAGAATGTGGAATAGGGATCTTCTGTAGCTGAGATTTCTTCTATCAATTGAGCAAGATTCGGTTTGGGTTTTTCGGGTGCCGGGGACATTGCCGCTAGCAAGCTATCCCTATCTTCGGATAAGGCAGACTCACTCCGTTCCACACCATCCAGATCTTTCCCTTTGAAATCATAAGTGTCTGATTCCGCGAGGCTCAAATCTTGCGAGTCAGCGGACATCTCGCTGAATGATGTCAGTTTAGCAGGAGGATAGGCGTCTCGCCTGTCTTGACCGATGGGCGTCCCGCCTGTCGTTTCATGAGCCGACAGGCGGGACGCACTGTCTTCCCTCACAGGCTGGAAGCCTATTCTCCTATCAGAAAGCGCTAAACTGCCAGTATTGGACATCTCGCTGAAGCGGTCACTGTGATTTGAAAACGAACTTGCTACTGGAGATTTTTTATCCAACGATCCAATGTGCTTTTCATGTTCCTTGCCCACAGCCGAACTTGTTGCGGCTGATGGAGACAATGCTGATTCTTTCGGAACCACCCGCGGTCTAGCCCACTTCATTGAGTCCTTGGCATCAGTCACTGCGGGAAGGCCTGCTGAGGGCGACAATTGGCTACTCACTTCCTTGTGTTTTTTTTCCGCCGCCGCCACAGATTGATCGACGTCTTCTATCTTTTTCGCTTCCTCCCCCGATGAATAACCCGCAGGACCATTCACAGGTAATTCCAAATTGGGCACATTGATCGGCTTCGGTGTGCCTTCTACCAGCTCAGCTGAAAGAGGCATCGTGAAGGTGCTTCCCTCTGCAAATAGTCGCTTTGCCGGCGCATTACTGGCGAATGGTTTCATCCGATACTCTTGTTCATTTATCGCAATCGTATCATCTAGCATCAACTCACTTTCATCGCTCGCTGGCGGCATGAAATCCACTTTCTTTTCAGGTTCGTGAATGGTTTGCTTAATCCAGATCGGATGCACTAACAACAACACAAAAATCGTCAGCACCACGCACGCGGCGATGGCGAAAAACGCTTTCATTCCAGCACGCCGAATGCGTTTTTCTTTTGCTACCTCGATACGCACCACTTTTTCCTGGCCGAAAATTTCATCGATTGGCTTGCGTTTTTCCGGTGACAGTTTCCATGAATCATCGGTTAGCGAGACTTCTGCGAGCAGGCCATGCATAGCTAACATGCGTCGGCGGAAAACTAGCAACTCCGGGCGTTCCTCGCACAGACGCTCTAACTCTGCGATCTCGAAACCGGAGGCCTCGCCAAGCACCCATGCCACGATCCGGGCTTCAACCGGTTCGTCGCCAACTGTGGTGAATGGGGTATCGTTCATTGTGATGTCAGATTTAAAATTTGAAATTTGAAATTTGAGATTTTGGAATAGAGATCATCCTTCTGCAGATTCGATGCCGAGGTGGCGGAGAGCGTCTGCTAGATTCTTGAGTGCGTGGTGAAGTTTGTAGCCGACATTGCCGACGCTGAGGCCGGTGCGCTGGCTGATTTGGTCGTATTTGAGGTTTTCGTGGTATTTGAGAGAGATGAGATGGCGGTCGGTGGGATCGAGTTCGGAAACGAGGAGTTGCAGTGTGCCGAGGGCTTCGAGTTTGCCGAGCGCTTGGTCGGGTTCGGCGGAGTGGCTTTGAAAATCATCGGCGGAGTTGATAGATGTTTCGCGTTTGTGGTCGCGGAGGTGGTTGAGTGCGAGGTTGCGGACGGAGCGGAAAAGCCACGCGCGAGGATTGGTGACGTCTTCCCAATGCGCGTGGAGTTTGAGAAAAACATCTTGCACCAAGTCTTCGGCGGTTTCCCGCTGACCCACGAGGCCGTAAGCGTAGCGCAGCAATGGCGATTCCTCCGTCGCGAAAATCTGGAAAAACGTTAGTTTTTCCAGATTTTCGGATTTCGTGACGGGATCACCGGACTGCGACCGGAGTCAGCCCTTGGACCAAGGTTGGCGGTAGATATTTCCATGAAGCGATGCGCACTGGATCATGCCTTTCAACTATCAAGACACAAGCCGACGGCTTTGCTTAGAAAAAAATCGTGATTTTTTTAGAGGACCGGAGTCATAGCAGTGTGACCGTGCGTGAGTGCGAAAGATGGGTCATATAGGACCGATGCGATCTATTTTTTTAAGTTATTTTCCTGAGGGTGCATGGAACTGTAAAATCCTCTTGCGCAGTTTGTGGGAATCCTCCACATTGCTGCGGACCAAGGCGGCTTGGCGGAATTGGTAGACGCGCTCGACTCAAAATCGAGTTCTAACGAGTGTGGGTTCGAGTCCCACAGCCGCTACTTCCTGTTTCCCGGGCAGTCGTATTTTTTCCTGACACACACGGCATGGCCCATCCAAGAACCATCGCAATCATCGCAGGCAGTGGCGTTTACCCGCAGACCTTTATCGAAGCTGCGCGGAAGAATTCTCCCAAAGTGAAGTTAGTGGTTGCCGCATTTCAAGATGAAACCCGGCCCGAACTCGCTGAATTGGCAGATGCCATCGAGTGGTTCAGAGTCGGCCAACTCGGGAAAATGCTGCGTTTTTTCCGCAGCGAGGGCACAACCGAGGCGGTCATGATCGGCCAGATTTCGCCAAAGAATTTGTTTCACTTGAGGCCGGATTTGCGGGTGTTGATGATTCTAGCACGTTTGAAAGAACGCAATGCCGAGACGCTTTTTGGCGCAGTGGCGGATGAATTGAGCAAAGAAAAAATCGAAGTGTTGTCGGCCACGACTTTTCTCGAAGAACTGTTACCAGGTCCAGGCCCTGTTTGTGGTCCGGTTTTCAAAAAACGCCAACTCGCTGATGCCGCATTCGGTTTTCGCATCGCCAAGGAAACCAGCGCACTTGATATTGGCCAGAGCGTGGTGGTGCGTCATGGCACGGTGTTAGCTGCGGAGGCCTTCGAGGGCACTAACGCCTGCATTCGGCGTGGTGGTGAACTTGGCCATGGCAAGGATGTGATGTTAGTGAAAGTTTCCAAACCCAATCAGGACTTTCGTTTTGATGTGCCAGTCATTGGCCCGCAAACCATCGAAACCTGCGCCGCTGCCGGAATTTCTAACATTGCAATCGAGGCTGGAAAAACATTACTGCTAGAAAAATCACTTATCTTCGAACTCTGCGCTCGCCACCAAATCGGGCTACACGCGGTTTCATAAAGATGACTCAACGCAGCAGCATCAATGATGATGTTAGATCAATTTTCTGATCAAAATTTACTTCAACTTTTCCCTCATAAAACCCTGAGGACAAATCATGACTATTCTTTCTTGATTTGGCCATTCAGATCCAAGACACTCCATTCAATGAGCCGCCTGTGGAAAATGGTGTTGGCAGAACCTTATCGGATATTTTTCCCGCTGGGGGTGATTTCTGGCATCTGGGGCGTGATGCTGTGGCCGCTGTGGTATGCGCAATGGCTGCCATTCTATCCGAATGAGGCTCACACACGGATCATGATCGAGTGTTTCATGGGAGCGTTTGTGATCGGATTCATCGGCACGGCATTCCCGCGTTTGGCAGGCAATCGCCCGTGGTTTGGACTCGAGCTGTGTGTGATGATGTTGCTGTGGTTTCTTTGCACTGCCAACCATGCGATGGGTCGTGTGAGTGAGGGCGATGTTGCATTTTGCGCGATGTTGAGCGTGCTTTTTTTGGGCATGATCGGCCGCTGGATTTTTGGAAATCGTGATACACCACCGCCTGGGTTTGTGCTCGCCCTAGCAGGAATTATCGGCGCAGTAGGATCGGCTGCATTTTTCGCGCAGAACAAAATTCCCACGGGAATCCATGTGCAATGTGCGAAGTTGTTTTTGTTTCAGGGATTTCTGCTGCTGCCGTTAATGGGCATCGGGCCGTACGTATTGCCGAGATTTTTTGGCATGAGCAGCAGCCATTCTTTCGATGATTCACCGAGTCTGCCGCTTGGTTGGTGGTTGCTGACCGCAAAAGCGACCACTGCCGGATTGTTAGTGATCGCCAGTTTTGCTTTGGAACTCACAGGTTCACCGATGGCGGGGCAATTGTTGCGTGCTGCGGTGATTCTTGCATGGTTCACGTTAGAAACGCCCATGCTGCGGCGAGCAAAACTCCGAGCCACTCCGACAAATGCCGTGCGCTGGGCGCTGTTAGCCTTGGTGGCGGGATTGGTGTGTGCGGCATTCACCCCCGGTGGCAGAGTCGGCTCACTGCACTTATTTTTTGTCGCGGGTCTTGGGTTATTTACTCTAGCAGTGGGTGCGCGCGTGGTGATTGGTCACGCAGGGCACCACGATTTGCTAGCGGGAAAAATCGTTTGGCTGCGATGGATCGTAGGTTTGGTGTTGCTAGCGGCAACCACTCGGATGACTTCTGATTTCCTACCAGCCGTCAAGGTTTCGCATCATATCTACGCGGCATGGACGTGGGCGGTCGCCGCACTCGTCTGGTTGCTAGCTCTAGCAAAATATTTGACTCGGGACGAAGACTCACCCAAACCAAAAAGTCGCTGTCCGCGGCGCACTGGAAAACCCGTTTCTAACGACACAGAAATCAAGCCAGCAGACGCTTGATGACTTCTGCAGCACTGTAACTCTCGCGTCCGTCTAGCAATTCCATCACGCAGTCCGCATCATCGCCGATGGTGATGATTTGTGGTTCGTGATAGCCATGGCGCACCTGACCGATGCCGGCCGAGGCACAAAGCGCATTGCAGAGGCACTTGCGATTTTCTGCAGCAGCGGGATCGCCGCCTTTTGAAATGTAGATGTCTTTCGGTTCGGACGCGCAGCGGTAGCCGACTTTGCCATCCTCTTTTTGATAGGTCTCACGCAACACTCCGAGATCGCAGACGCGGCAACGATCTTCATAGACTTCTTTTTGTGCCACACTGCCCGAAATCTGCGCGACCTTGAACGGAAATCCTGTCGGTGATGCGAGTGCATCTGTGTGAATCTTCAACGACCCGGTTTTCAGCGACGCAATGATTTTCTCCTTGATCGATGGATCAAATCCAGACTCTTCAGAAAACGCGAAGGCGGTGCCGACTTGGATTCCCATGGCACCCTGGGCTTGCGCTTCGTGCAGTTTGCCGAATCGACCGTAACCACCCGCTAACCAAAACGGCAAGCCGACATCCACAAACTTCGATGGCTCGATGCGGTCGCGTTCGCCGTAAATCGGTTCGCCTTCTGGCGTGAGTTGCATCGGTCCACGTGGTGGGGCGTTGTGTCCGCCTGCGGTGGAGGCCTCGACCACAAATCCATCGACCCGTCCAGATGCCTTGCGACGCAGGTTTTCGGCAAGCACTGGTGAGGAAACGATGGCGAGGAAAATCGGGCGATGCAGAATTGGCGATGCTCCGAAATCCGCAGGATTCACATGAATGAAAACGGGCTCGGTGCCACCGGTGATGTCGAGTTTCATGGCCGCAGCGTTTCCGGCTGCGAAATCATCAAGGATTTTCGGGATCTGGCGGGGAATGCCAGCACCCATCAAGACCACATTCACGCCAGCTAGCATGGCACCGTAAAGCGCTAACAAAGTCGGCGTTTGAATTTTCTCCAATAGATTGAGTCCGACCACTCCGGAATGACCTTCTTTGGCGAGATGGATCGCGGCAAAGCTTGAAGCCACCGCCAACTCACGCGTCCACAAGGAAGGCTCGTGCGAAATCATCGGCGATGTTTTGAACGGCGCATCAGGGGCTTTTCCGCCCGAAATGAAGTATTTTTTGAGGATGCGCTCCGCAATATCAGGGTAAGGAAATGCTGCTAGAGCACGGCGCAGATGTCCGCCAATGTCACCCAGTTGAAGCTGGCGCGTCAGCAAAAGATCCAATGCCGTGCCGGATACCACTCCGAGTTGACCTTGTTGGGAAACCGCGCGCGCCAGACGCCAACCGGAAACTCCAACTCCCATCCCTCCTTGAATAATCGGCGGCAATGTTGATGCGTCGCCCGTCATGGGATCACATGGAGATGAGGTGCCTCTTGTCATTTTTTAAGTTCAGATCGCTGTTCACATGACGCAAATCAAAAAGCATCCGGTGCACATTAATTCGGGTGGAGCGACGTTCTGAAGCAAAGCCGGACCGATTGCAAGCACCTCGTCAAATTAAACTTCGACCAATGCCGAAGCGCCACATTCCCACCGTCGTGGGTAGCACTGCGAAACCCTCTGGTGAAAATGATAGATTTCTTGAAAATCCCGACTTTATACCGGGACATATCATAGAAGCGGTTTGCATTTCCCTGATTTAAAGGGACTTTTTCTCCTCTAAAAATTCCTTTGCTACTGCCATCTAGGGTTGCAGGCGACCACGCATTTTTTACTTGGCTTGGCCTATCCGTAGTATCATACTCTTTCCACTTGCACCACATCTAGTATTTATTAGCTTTCCTTAATCAAAAACAACAATCGCTCGCCCCTTGCCCGCTTCAAATCAAATCTTCCAGCCATGAACTCATCCGCAACCACCCTCGAAACTCCAGCTCGTCGCCCGGCCGCACCAGCGGCATCCACGCCTGGCCTGACCTTTGAACCTCATTTCTCGAAGTCGGGAGTTTCACCATTCGACGAAATCGAATGGGATCATCGCACCGCAGAAATCACTGACGACAGCGGTAAGGCGCTTTTCCGTCAGGAAAATATCGAAGTGCCAAAAAGCTGGAGCGAACTGGCAACCAAGATCGCCGTATCGAAATACTTTTATGGTGATGCCGCTAACGGCAAAGATCCATATGAAAGCGGTAGAGAACAATCGGTGCGCCAGTTGATTCACCGCGTCACTCGCACCATCACCGATTGGGGTCTTGAAGATGGTTATTTCGCCAGTGAATCCAGTGCAGAAATTTTCTATCAAGATCTGACTTGGCTGTGCCTGCATCAATACGGCGCATTCAATTCGCCAGTCTGGTTCAACGTCGGACTCTATCATCAATACGGCGTCGGTAAAGGCGGCAGTGAGGGCAGTTGGCACTGGGACCCACAAGCGAGCAAAGCGCGCCGCGCCACCAGCCAATACGAATATCCGCAGGCCAGCGCTTGTTTCATCCAAGGTGTGAAGGACAACATGGAAGATATCATGCGACTCGCTTGCTCAGAGGCCATGCTTTTCAAGTATGGCTCTGGCACCGGCTCTGATCTATCCACGCTGCGCTCGTCTCGCGAAAAACTCTCCGGCGGCGGCAAACCCTCGGGACCGATGTCCTTCCTGCGCATCTACGACCAAGTCGCCAACGCCGTGAAATCCGGCGGAAAAACGCGTCGTGCAGCCAAAATGAACACGCTGAAAGATTGGCATCCAGACATCGAGGATTTCATCGAAGCGAAAACCACCGAAGAGAAAAAAGCGTGGGCGCTCATTGAGCAGGGCTACGATGGCAGTTACAACGGCGACGCATACGGTTCGGTGATGTTTCAAAACGAAAATCTCTCGGTTAGAGCCAGTGATGAATTCATGAAAGCTGCCGTGGAGGGTGGCAATTGGTGGACCCGCCGAGTGACCGACGGCGAACCATGTGAACAAAAAAATGCCCGCGAATTGCTGCGAAAAATCGCGCTAGGCACTTGGACTTGTGGTGACCCCGGGATGCAGTTCGATACCACCATTCACACTTGGCACACATGCAAAGGCAGTGGTCGCCAAAACTCCACCAACCCGTGTTCAGAGTATCTTTTCCTCAATGATACCGCCTGCAACCTCGCTTCACTCAATCTCGTCCGCTTCCAAAAATCCGATGGATCATTTGACGTGGACCGCTTCCAAGCCGCAGTCCGTCTTTACATCGTCGCTCAGGAAATCCTCGTGGACCGCGCCAGCTATCCGATCAAATCCATCGCGGAAAATTCCCACGCTTTCCGCACTCTCGGCCTCGGATTCGCTAACCTCGGCGCACTCATCATGAGTCGCGGCCTCGGCTACGATAGCGATGAAGGCCGCACTTACGCCTCCGCCATCACCGCTCTCATGACCGGTCACGCCTATCAAGTCAGCGCAGAAATGGCTGCAGTGAAAGGCACCTTTCCCTCCTATCATGACGCCCGCTACGGCGATGTTTCCCAACCACCATCACCGTCTAACGAACCGTCGATGATCGAGGTCATCGAACTCCACCGCGAATGTGCCGAAAAACTAACCGGGGCCGGGGATTGCTCGCCAATCATCGCTGCCGCCCGCCAAGCATGGGATCGCGCACTCGCCGATGGTCGCCGCTTTGGCTATCGCAACGCTCAGGTCACCGTGCTCGCACCGACCGGCACCATCGGCTTTCTGATGGACTGCGACACCACCGGCATCGAACCCGACATCGCACTCGTGAAATACAAACTTCTCGCAGGCGGCGGGATGTTGAAAATCATCAATCGCACCGTGCCACCCGCGCTCAAACGCCTCGGCTACGCCGATGATGATGTCGCAGCGATCCTCATCCACATCGAAAAATATGACACCATCGAGGATGTGATCGACGAAGAAATCGGCAAACTCGTTCCAAGCGGCCTCAAGCCTGAGCATCTGCTAGTTTTCGACTGCGCCTTCAAGCCACACCTCGGCACCCGCAGCCTGCATTACCGCGGGCACCTCCGCATGATGGCCGCCGCCCAACCATTTCTATCCGGTGCGATTTCTAAAACCGTCAACATGCCGGAAAACGCCACCGTCGAGGAAATCATGCAGACTTACATCGAAGCATGGCAACTCGGCCTCAAAGCGGTCGCGATCTATCGGGATGGCTCAAAGCGCTCGGCCCCGCTCAATACGAAAAAAACCGTAGGCATGGGCACGGAAATCGATGCCGTCCCAGCCGCTGACGAACTCGCTGAGCGCATCACTTCACTCATCCGTGAAAACGAAGAACTGCGCAAAAAATCCGAGACCCGCCACCGCCGCAACATGCCGGACACCCGCATGTCGCTCACTCACAAATTCGAAATCGCCGGACACGAAGGATACATCACCGTCGGCCTTTACACCGATGGCCAACCCGGTGAGTTGTTTGTTCAAATGTCCAAAGAAGGTAGCACGATCGGCGGCTTAATGGACACCGTGGCCACGCTCACCTCGATCTCGCTGCAATACGGCGTGCCACTCGAACAAATGGTGAAAAAATTTGCCTATCAACGTTTCGAGCCGAGCGGTTTCACGAATAATCCAGACATCCGCAGCGCCTACAGCATCACGGATTACGTCTTTCGTTGGATGGGCTGCCAATTCATCAACGGCTACCGCGAGGCCACCTCGCCAGACAACCATCAAACAGAACTTCCGATGCCGGAAATCCAACAGATGGAAAAACTCGCCGTCAATCGCCCAGTCCCCGAACTCAGCCTCACCGCCGATCCCTCGGATCACGCACCCAAACATGACCGCGTCAAAACCGCACTCGGCGGCCCCTACATGGGCGTCATCTGCTCGAATTGCGGCTCAGACAAAGTCATCCGCGCCGGTGCCTGCGGCTGCTGCACCCAGTGCGGCACCAGCCAAGGATGCAGTTAGTCGTGGCGGCGGATTGCATCCGCCGAGCCTAAATATGATGTGAATCTGATTACTCCCACTCATTCCTTACCAGTGCAGAACAACCTTTGATAAATTTGAACCATTACAACAAAACATGAAGACCGCGTGCCAAACCAGATACAAGCCACCACCACCCCCCCAAAACATCCATGAAAACTAAGCAACTCGAGCTATTACTAGCTCATAACTCCACCCATCGTTATCAAGTTCTTGATGCTCTTTCCGATGCGGAAGATGCACGTCTTGATTTGCCCCCACAAGCTTTCTCACCAAGGACTCCCTTAGAACTCATACATTCTCAATCACAAGATGGATATTCTCACCACTATGGACTCCCTTCCGGAAATCCGTATTCGCACATAAAGGGAGAAGTAAATATTGCCGATTCAAACTTAGCGGGTATGCCACATCCCAAGATTTCAGCTAGAACTTTTGAGCGTGAAGTAACTCGAATCCTCAGGCAGTATTCACCCACTGTAGGAAAACGCCGCAAGCTTCGCCCAGAATTCCAATCTTTTGTTGCAAGTAATATTTCGAAAACTCCAATGGGAAGATATCGAATTCTATCAGAACTTAAGAAATACGATCTCAGCATTAGTGGTTTTGCCGAGCCGCTGTTCAATCGCGAAATTAGTGATCATATTCTCAATAAACTGCGCCGAATCGGTGAACTCTAGGATGTTTTCATGAAGATTCCGATCAAACGCCTTATCGAATGCTGTTTCAAGATTGCAGATTCGACAGCGGATAGACACGGATTCGTGTCGATTCGAAATCTTTCTTCCGCTTGCAATTGTCAAGTTATAGCACGCCCTCTTCTGGTTGAAGCTGCAATTACTAAAAATCTTCTATCGCCAGAAACATGGGCGATTCTAATTAACAGCGAAATCCACGAATTCTCTGACGAAGATTTCGAGTATGAAAGTTCTATTTCCCCCCTTCGAGCAAGGACTAGAAATACACTTGCTCATGAAATTACACATGCTGTTGCGTGTGACCTATTCGGCATGGATTTCGCGGGAAGCGGAAATCATTCTGAGCGACTTAAGTTCATTGAACAAGAAATAGAGAAATCATCCCCATTTCTGCTATTGCCCAAATCATTCATGATTTCACGTCTCCGTCAGATTAGAAATACTGATGAGTCGCTGCAACGTTTTTCTCGCATCCATGAGTTCTTCGGCGTATCAAAAGAAGCATTTCTTCAAGCAATCAACACCCTTAGAAAATACAATCTCCGTGATTTTTTATTGTGTGAATCGCTGCTTGAAGCAATGTGGGGAATAGTCGAATTCCGCAGCAAAAAGTTGTTTACAACATCTTCACGATTAACTTTTGACAACCATTCCAAAACTTCAAGACATCCTGCAAGCAAGTTGATTCAAGAGCAAAATTCAGCGAGATGGAAAATCGAGTCGATAGAAGAGAACGAAGGCAGGGTCTTCTGTATCGCCACACTTGAAGGGCACTCGTCAGATTGGAGTAAAGTTGAATTCGAACTTGAATCTCTACCAAAATATGGCAAACAAAAGATGTTCTTTCGTTTGCCAGGTATTAATGTCGATAAAAATTTGAATGGGAACAGGTTACGCATTTCAACAAACTGTAACCTGATTTGATCCTCGCTCTTTCCATCCACCTTCCATTCCGTCACCTTCCCAGCATTTCTCCCGCCGCGCATCCGCATGGGCGGAGATCCGTTTTCGCTCTGCGAGCTACGAAGGCACAAGCATTTTACCTCCACTATCAAACCATCTCCAACTCTCTCTATGATTCCGCCCCGGACACCGTTTTACGGAGCATACCACTGAGGCCCTCAAAAGCCGGGTGATTCCAATTGAACGGGAGATGGGACAGCGCTCGCTCCAGCGAAAGTCGCTTTCGGGGATCGCGGTCCTGAGCGCAGATGGTCCAGTAGGCAAAGATTTCCTTGGGATGCACTTCCGCGCCGCGATGGTTCTGGAGACATTCCACAAAAGAATCCAAACACCCAAACATCTCTGGTCGGGTGTCTCGCGCGGAACTCATGCAAAGGGTTTCTATCATTCCGGTTTGGGCGATTCCGGGGATCAGCCATGCGGCGATTCTCGGTCCTTGCGGAGTCGCTTCCCATGTACCGGGCAGATCACAGCGAATTCCGAAGATCTCCCTAACCGCGCTGGAAAGCGCGGTCCATGTATCGTTCGGAGAAGAATCCGCGTCCCTCGTCACCAGAACATTCCGGAGTTCACCGGCGGCGAATCGTCCTTGGGAACGCAGGTTGAGTAGGTTGCTTCTCAAGCGATCCGCGCTGTCGTGAGACTCGAAAATCAAATCTGAAGCGATGCCGAGATGGGCCGCAAGGGCCTCCATCACCAGCTTGTCTTCCTTACCTTCACACAAAACGAGGTTCATCGCATCTCACGGTTGGTTTCCATGGCCGTCTGCATCTCATCCTGGCCAAAGGTGGTGGCGACGATTTTTTCTGGATCATCCGCCCGACGGTCCAAGCGTAGGAAACGGAGCGGATATTCGGAACGCCCAGTCGCAGCCACATGGGCGGCTTCCATGCACTCGCGGCTGTGCGTGGTGGCGAAGAGTTGCACGTCCTGATCGACCAAGACCTCAAAAAGTCCTTTCCAGAAATCCTCCATGCCTTCGTAATAAAGGCCGTTTTCGATTTCATCGATGAGGATGATCTTGGGCTGATTGGCGAAAATCTCGCAGTAGATTTCAAGCGTGCGGGTGAAGGCTTGGCCAAGCTGGGTGAACGGAAGCATCGGGCCTTTGCCGAGATCCGCATAGACCAGATGAGTATCCGTCCCTTTTGGCTTGGCGTAACGCAATCGCTTCAAGCGCGGCTCGATGGAGTTTCTCAAAAGATCCTGCAACTTGTCCTCGTTGTTAGGATTGAGCGGAGCGATCTGGTTGAACAACTCTGAGATGGATTGAGGTGGTGATGCTTTGGTGGAAAGAATCGTGGTCTTGGCGCGGGATGGTATTCCAGAAATATTGATCTGATTGCTTTGGATCACAGCGACCAAAATAGGGGCCCCACTCTCAGTCTCCATGAGTTTCACGATTCCCTCTCGATCCTGAACATCACCGATAGCGCCATCGTCCGTCCGGATCCCAAAATCCTCCCACTTCTGATCCCGTGCGAGGTAACTCCAGTAGTTCTGAAAATCATCCCCCTGAACATTGTCCCGAAACATGAAAGGAAGCTCCGTAATCTGCACTCCCGAGCCCATTTTCATCACCAAAGCCTCCAGCACCGAGGTCTTGCCGGTGTTGTTTCTGCCGATGATCAGGTTGGCACGACCCAAACTCTCGAACCGGATGTGCTCAAAGGCTCGGAAGTTCTTGAGTTCGAGGAATTGGATCATGAGCCGAGGCTAGCGGAAGGCGGATGCGGAGTCAAAGATAGAAAAATGCGGCAATTGGGCAAGCGGCAGGATGAACTTCCGATGCCGGAAATCCAACAGATGGAAAAACTCGCCGTCAATCGCCCAG
>ENA-OFCF01000082-OFCF01000082.1-metagenomes-genome-assembly--contig:-NODE-82-length-47066-cov-9.109889_pt1 | contig 47066 bp, 32 predicted proteins | sample MGYA00153387_OFCF01 | MGnify analysis MGYA00153387 | reverse complement strand
CGTTTAAACCCATACGGCTCTAGGGAAATTCAAAAATCTAGCGAGGGAATATGCGTTTTAACGCCATTCGGCGGAAAAGTGGGCGCGCCACGGCGGCCACGCCCTACCCTTTTTGATCTATTCCTTCACGATCGACGCCGCGTAAAAACCATCGAAACCCGTGCTTGCGGGTGAGACTGGGCATTCCTGAAGCAGGGTAAATCCACCCTTCGATAGCAGATGATCCACCGCCGCGCGATTTTCTGAGGGAAGGATCGAACAAGTCGCATAGACCAATCTGCCACCCGGTTTGAGCATTGCAGTGTAGCTCGTTAGAAGTTTTTTTTGAATTCCCCGCACGCGTTCGAGAGCAGCGGGCTTAAGACGCCACTTCAGATCCGGTTGGCGCTTGAGCGTGCCCAATCCCGAACACGGGGCATCAATCAACAGGCGGTCCCCAACATTCTCAAAGTCGTTAGCAGTAGTGGCAGTGATTTCTTTGGATTTCACGCACTTTGATGCTCCTGCGCGTTTCGCACGACGCTCAAGTTCTGCTAGTTTTTTTACATCGACGTCCATCGCGAAGACGCGGCCATCGTTTTTCATGAGAGCTGCGAGGTGCAGGGATTTTCCTCCCGCACCGGAACATGCGTCGATCACTCGCTCCCCTGGTTGAGGGTCGAGCAATGGGGCGATGAGTTGAGATCCAGCGTCTTGGATTTCTACCCGCCCATCGAGACGAAGAGATTTAGGCAGCGCTTTGCCTTGGTCTAACACTAACGCATCTGGAAGACCCGCGACTTCGGTGGCATTGATTTGAAATGAAGCAAGCCACGCGATTGCATCAGCGCGAGTGGATCTTAGCGTGTTGACGCGGAGAAAAACCGATGCTCGTTGATTCAATGCCGCGAGTTCTGCACCCCAAGCAGAGCCGAGTTCGGAAACGCCCAAGTCATCGATCCAATCAGGGACTGATTCGCGAACTGCGCGTGGTTGATTCACGAGTTCAACTTCTCGGGCTTGAATTTCTGCGGCAGGACGACCGTTATATTTCCACCAATCAGGAATATCATATCCCATCCGCACCCACTGCGCGGCACACAGCGCTGTGGTTTCCTCACTTTCCACCAAAAACCCGAGTGCCCGACGCCAGCGAGCGACTTCAAAAACTGTTTCCGCGATGAATCCGCGGTCGCGTTTCCCCCATTTTGGATTCTCCTCAAAGGCAGCAGCCAATTCGTGATCGAGCACGCGATGCTCGCGAAAAACGGACTTGGCGATGCCTGAGGCGGCTTCGGCGAGGATGCGGTGCATTTTCATGGGGGCAGACCTTTGATGAAAAATCTTCTCGTGGCAATGGAAACGAACGAATTCTACCATCGACATTTCCCCTCGCCTGCTGCGTATTTCCGGCTGTGCCGAGCGTTCAAATCAAAAATATCACATTCCACCCGTCGATCTGGCCGAAGATGATCGGCGATGTTTCTCGCGATGCCCGCCCCGGCGATCTGGTAGAAGTGATCGGTAAAGAAGGCACTCGTTTCGGCTGGGGCCTGTGGAATCCCAAATCCAGAATGCCGCTGCGAGTTGTTAGTCATTCGCTCGAAGAAATCGACGAATCATTTTTTGAAACTGCTATTCGTCGTGCTGCCAAACTGCGCAGGGAAATCCATAAGCTCGATGAACAAACCGAAAGTTTCCGCGCAATCCACGGCGATGCCGATTTTTTACCAGGCATGGTGGCGGATAAGTTCGCTGATGTGCTTTCGATAGAAATTACCAATCTCGCCGCATGGCAGAGACTGCCGAAATGGCTGCCGTTAATGCATGAATGCTTTGGTACCCAACGAGTGATCGTTTCGGTGGATCAAGATCTAGCACGAATCGAAGGCATCCCGCGCAGCGGCGGAGTGGAATCTGATAGTCTCCGCTCAGTAAAAATTCGTGAACACGGCGTGCGTTACGAGGTGGATTTTAGCTCCGGTCACAAAACCGGATTTTTCTGTGATCAACGGGATAACAGAAAAAAATTTGGTGCACTCGCTTCAGGCCGAACAGTGTTAGACTTATGCAGTTACACCGGCGGTTTCGCCATCTCCGCAGCACTCGCTGGTGCCGAGGATGTGATCGGCGTCGATCTCGATGAAAACTCGATCACGATGGCAAAACGCAATGCCAATCTCAACTCCGCCAAAATCAAATTCACTCATGCGGACGCCTTCACTTGGGCGCGCACGATGATCGAAAACGGTCGCACTTGGGATCTGGTCATCGCCGACCCACCAAAATTTATCCACGGTCGCGAAGACGAAACTGGCATCGCAAAATACGCCGATCTCAACAAACTCGCGCTACAACTCGTGTCACCAGAAGGAATCTACGTCACTTGTTCGTGTTCTGGTCAGTTAGGTGCTGGCGAGTTCGAGCAAATCGTTGTCACATCCGCCCATCGGCGCGACAAGCGACTGCAAATTTTCGACAGAACTGGTGCAGGTCCTGATCACCCGACACTTTCTAACTACCCAGAGTCACGCTATCTCAAAGTGCTGTGGGCGCGCGTGATTTGAGGTCCGCTCAATCTTCGATGCGGATTCCCTGTGGATCCCAATCGACTTTTGGCAGCTTCATATCTAGGCCTTTCAGCGTATCCAACATGATGCGTGCGACACAAAGGTTGCGATACCACTTACGATCTGCGGGAACGATATACCAAGGAGCTAAACTGGTAGAAGTTTTTGCAATCACTTCCTCGTAAGCAATCATGAAATCATCCCAACGGGCTCGATCCGCTAGATCATCAGGATTAAATTTCCAATGTTTTTCCGGATTTTCTAATCGATCTTCCAACCTGCGTTTCTGCTCATCTTTGGAGATATGCAGGAAAATTTTTACGATTGTAGTCCCCTCTTCCACTAACATTCGCTCGAAGTCGAGCACGTGTTGCTGACGCCGCTGCCATACTTGGTCAGGAAAAATCTTTTTCACCCGGACGGCGATAATATCTTCATAATGACTGCGATTAAAAATCACGAGTTGTCCGCGGTGTGGCACTTTCGAGTGTATCCGCCAGAGAAAATCATATGACAATTCATCCTCGCTGGGTTTTTTGAATGAACGAACATGAATGCCTTGCGGATCGATGTGTGAAAAAACATGTTTGATGCAGCCGTCCTTGCCACCAGTATCCATCGCTTGCATGACCACTAAAATGCGATGCTTGTTTTGTGAGTAGAGAATTTTTTGCAAATCGCGCAATTGGTCCTGTAATTCTTTAAACTGCGGCTCGATCTCCTGCTTGTTGATCCCATCAAATAACAACTTCTCTCCACTATCGATTTTCGATAGATCCACCCGACTTCCGAGTTTTACTCGATATCGTTCCAAAGCTCCGCTGACTGGCATATTGACGTTATCGGCGGCCTGCGTCCGCTTGGCAAGCATTGTCTTGTCCGTCTCATATTCGGGATTGAAAACCACTCATTCATGCGCTTATCTCCGCCGATGCCAAGAACCCGGAAAATCGCAATAAAGCCTGATGCAGCGCAATCGATCACCACTGCGCTGCACATCGGAGCGAGCTCGGTTTCTATGATCGTCGCAGAAAAATCTGCTGACGGCACGCTCACACCGATTGATTTTCTCCAACAACCAGCCCCAGTTGCACGCGATATTTTCAGACAGGGAAACATCAGTCTTTCAACCACCGAACGCGTGGTAACTCTCATTCGCGGATTTCAAAAATCTCTAGCAGAACTTGGATTGCCACCCCATGATCTAACTCGCGCCGCTGCTAGCAATATTTTCAGTGAAGCCAGCAATCACGAAACTGTCATGAACCGCATCCGCATCGCTTGCGGACTTCGCGTCGGAATCATTGATGACGGTGAAATGACACGCCTGATCTATCTAAAAACACGCCGCCGCCTCCAACATCTACCAGCCATGCGCAAAGACACCACGCTGGTGGTGCATGTCGGCCCTGGCAACACGCGCGCTCTGCTTTTCCAAAATGGCAGAATCATGCGCTACACCAGCTATCGGATGGGCACCCACCGCACTCGCGAGGCAGTCGATGCTTCTCATGCAGAAGGCGCGACGCTGTTGCGAGTCGTCCGTGAACATGTCTTCGGAAACCTAGCACAAATTCGCTTTGATTATTCTAACGTTCATATCGACGGCATGGTGATGATTGGATATGAAATCCAATCCGTAGCAGCTTCATTAGCAAAATCTGGCCGCGCCTGTCCGCTGAAAAAATTGCGCCAATTCACCGCAGACGCTGCGGAAATGAGTGATGTAGAATTGGTCAAACGTTTCCATCTCGACTATCAGACAGCTGAGGCCCTACTGCCATCTCTGGAAATCAATCTGGCAATTGCAGAATCATTCAAACTCACTGAGGTTCACATCCCCGATAGCGAATATGAACAAGGTTTACTGCACGATCTGTTAGTTTCTCGCGAACTCACCGGAGCTTTTGCCGAGGAAGTTCTCCGGTCCGCCCGCATTCTTGCCAGCAAATACCAATCAGATCCCGGTCACGGCGAGCATGTTGGTAATCTCTGCTCAAAGTTTTTCGATGATCTCAAGGACTTGCACCATCTCACCGCGCACGACGCATTATTGCTACAAGTTGCTGCCATCCTGCATGAAGTTGGCACGTATGTCAGTCCGCGCGCTCATCACAAACACTCAGAGTATCTGATTCTCAATTCCGAAGTTTTCGGGCTTGATCGCGAGGATGTCACTATCGTCGCGCTGGTTGCGCGTTATCACCGCCACTCCTGCCCGGTGTTAGATCACCCGGGATATGCCGCTCTCAGCACTGAAAATCGCATCCGCGTGTCAAAGCTTGCTGCGATCCTGCGCGTCGCAGATGCGCTCGAACGCACTCACGCACAACGCGTTTCACACATCGAAATCCGCCGGGACTCTGGCAAGCTCCGGCTGCGCTTACCCGGTCTAGCAGACGCCGCGGTAGAACGCCTCGCCATGGACTCCAAAGCCGATCTTTTCGAGCAAGTCTTCGGTCTCGCAGTGGTCATCGATGAGGACAACTGATCATCTCCAATCTCAAATTTCATATCCTACCGCTTCATGTCAACACCCTATCTCAACCGCGAACTTTCTTGGGTCGAATTCAACCAGCGCGTGCTCAACGAAGCGCTGCGCGAGGATCTCCAGTTGTTAGAGCGCGTGAAATTCCTCGCGATCACCGCATCTAACCTCGATGAGTTTTTCCAAGTTCGCATCGGCGGACTGATGATGATGCGGCGCAGCGGTCTCAAAACACTCGATGCCTCCGGGCTGACGCCGGTCCGCTGCCTAACCGCACTGCGCCAACGAATTCTAACGATGTGTGCAGACCAATATGCGCTATTCGGAAATACGCTTCTTCCGGCATTGTGCAAGGCTGGCATCCATGCAATGCGAATTCAAGATCTCAGCGTCGAACAATCCGCCCAGTTAGCAGTCACGTTTCAAGACCTGATCTATCCGCTTCTCACCCCGCTGGCGGTGGTGCCCGGCGAATCTCCTCCGGTGGTGCCCGGCCTTCAGATTATCGTCGCCTGCCGATTGCTAGATCCTGAAACACAAACCACGCGACATGCCCTGATCCCGATTCCGGAAACAATCAACCGCCGGATTCCGGTGCTGGTCGATGACAACTTACACGCTTTTTTGCTGGTGGAGGATCTCGTCGCCTATCATGCAATTCGGTTTTTCCCAGGTGAAACAGTGGCGGCCACCACTGCATTCCGCGTAACTCGCAATGGTGATATTGCAGTGCAGGAAGAAGACGCCATCGACCTCGCGGGAGAAATGGAAGAAGTTCTAACTGCCAGAAGATTTGCCGACACGGTGAGACTGGAGCTCCGCACGGATGCTCCGCAGGATCTTGCCAAGATGATCCAAGATGTCACCGCAGCAGGCAATCAGGAAATCTATCGGAATGATGGACCGCCGGGATTGGCCTCATTCATGGAACTCGCATTTTTTCCGGGTTTTGACCATCTGCGCGCTGAAGATTGGCCGGGTCAGACGTCTCCAGCGATTGTTCCCGGAGTTTCGATGTTCGAGACTATCGCGTCCGACGACTTGATGCTTTTCCATCCTTATGAATCGTTTGAACCAGTACTTCGTCTGCTAGAAGAAGCTGCGGTGGACCCTGATGTAGTCGCCATCAAACAAGTTCTTTACCGCACTGCGAAAAAATCTCGCATCATCGACGCATTGATTACCGCAGCGGAAAATGGCAAACATGTTACGGTGTTAGTTGAGTTGAAGGCAAGATTCGACGAAGCGCGAAATCTTGACCGAGCAGACGAATTGCAGCGTGCTGGAGCACAAATCGTTTACGGGGTAAAAGGACTCAAAACCCATTCCAAAATATGCCTAATTGTGCGCCGGGAATCTGGACATCTGCGCCGTTACGTCCATCTGGGGACTGGCAACTATAACGAAACCACCTCAAGACTTTACACGGATATCTCATATCTCACCTGCAAACCTGAATATGGCAATGATGCATCGCTATTTTTCAATGCAGTATCTGGACGTTCCAAACTGCTGCGTTTTCAACGATTAATTCCGGCTCCCACGGCGATGAAACAAACTCTGCTTGATCTCATCTCCGGCGAAGCAGAGCGCGCAAAACAAGGACTGCGCGCACGCATCGTCGCTAAGGTGAATTCCTTGCAAGATCCCGATATCATCAACGCACTCTACAAAGCATCAAGAGCTGGAGTGGAAATCAAACTCAACATACGCGGAATCTGCTGTCTCAAGCCGGGTGATCCAAGACACTCGAAAAATATCGAAGTCATTTCTATCATCGACCGTTTTCTCGAACACGCCCGGATTTTCCACTTTCATCAAGACGGTAATCCAAAAGTCTATATTTCCTCAGCAGACTGGATGACGCGCAATCTTGAAAAACGCATCGAGTTGATGATTCCAATCGAAGATGCACGACTGAAACGCCGGATCATTCGAATTCTGGACGCATTTTTTCAGGACAACACTCAGGCATCTAGAATCTTACCAGACGGCACATCCCAGCGCATCGTTAGAGCAAAACGCCAGAAATCATTCCGTGCCCAGAGCCATTTCTATCAACAAGCGAAAAAGTTAGCGAAAGCACGTGAGCACGAACGAGCGATGACCTTCGAGCCGCATGTGCCAGCGGAATGAGGCATAGAACTCCACTGAAGCACCTCTATTTCGAGCACACAGGTTCAATTTCCTGCCTTTCTGCGTACCTTATTCTATCCATCCTGAGCTTGAGGCGTCGCTTATTTCTGTGAGTGTTCCAATGCCGCTGCCACAAATCCCGAAAATAAAGGATGAGGATAGTTAGGCTTCGATTGGAACTCTGGATGAAACTGCGCGCCAAGATAGAACGGATGATTTGGCAGTTCAACAATCTCTACCAGACCGGCTTCTGCTGAAACAGAGGAGATCACCATTCCGCCTTCTTGCAGGCGATCCTGATAGTCCGAATTGAGTTCGTAGCGGTGGCGATGTCGCTCGTAAATGCGATCTTTGTTTCCATAAAGATCTGCCGCCCTCGTACCTGCAAAAAGAATCGACTCACAGGAGCCGAGGCGCATCGTGGCACCCATATCTTCGATGCCTTTTTGTTCTTCCTGTAGGCAAATCACTGGATGTTTTGTGGTTTTGTCAAACTCGGTGGAGTTCGCACCTTTCAAACCACAAACGTTGCGTGCGAATTCGATGGTTGCGATTTGCATTCCTAGACAAATGCCGAAATATGGGATTTTTTTCTCTCTAGCATATTTTGCTGATAGAATTTTCCCTTCTGTGCCGCGGTCGCCGAATCCGCCCGGTACCAGAATTCCATCCACATCGCCGATGATTTCCTTGGCGCCCCGCTCCTCTACCATTTCCGTGTCCACACGCACGATTTTCACTTTGGTATCGTGATGTGCTCCGGCGTGAATCAATGATTCATAGATCGATTTGTAAGCATCTTGGAGTTCGATATATTTTCCTGCGACGGCGATTGTCACGGTATGCTTCGGATGGATGACCCGCTGCACAAAACGTTCCCAATCGTCCAGAGCCGGTGCTGGCGTGTGTCCGAGTCCAAGTTTATCCACGACAAGGCGGTCGATTTTATCGCGACGCAAGTCGAGTGGGCATTCGTAAATCGTGTGCGCCACATCTCGGAACGCCACCACATTCTTGCGTTCGACGTTGCAGAACATCGCAATTTTTTTTCGGTTATCTTCATCGAGATCCGCCTCCGTGCGGCAGATGATGATATCGGGTTGGATGCCGATTTCGCGGAGTTTTGCCACTGATTGTTGGGTCGGTTTGGTTTTCACTTCGCCAGCGGCCTTGATGTAGGGCAGCAGTGTGACATGAATAAAGCAGACGTTTTCTTTGCCGACTTCCAGTGCGTATTGGCGGAGAGCTTCGAGAAATAACAGACCTTCCATGTCACCCACAGTGCCGCCGATTTCCGTGATCAACACATCCACATCCGTATTGTTATCACTGACCATGCGAAAACGGCTCTTGATTTCATCGGTGACGTGAGGAATGAACTGCACAGTTTTTCCAAGATACTCGCCGCGCCGTTCTTTTTTGATCACTGCATCGAAAACTTGACCTGAAGTTAGATTGTTGATGCGCGAAAGAACTCCCGATGTGAAACGCTCGTAATGGCCGAGATCGAGGTCGGTCTCCGCACCGTCGTCGAGCACATAGACTTCGCCATGTTGAAAGGGCGACATTGTGCCCGGGTCCACATTGAGATAGGGATCAAACTTCTGCATCAACACCTTGAGTCCGCGGTGTTCTAGCAGAGTTCCGATTGAGGCTGCTGCCAAACCTTTGCCGAGTGAGGAAACAACGCCGCCGGTGACAAAAATGTATTTCATATAATAATGAGGTGAGAGATAAGTATAAGTTAGAAATTCAAAAGCAAGTGTTCCACCTCGTGAGCCTGTTCCAGAGTGTCCACACCGGGTGAGGTATCGGAGGTAGAAATCACGAGGATGCTGGCACCATTTTCGAGGGCACGGAGTTGTTCAAGCGACTCTGCCTGTTCCAAAGCCGAGGGCGGCCATGTGACGAAGCGCTCCAAAAATCCACGGCTGTATGCATAAATCCCTTTGTGCCGAAAAACGGTTAGGCCAGCCACTTCATTGCGGAAATATGGCAGCGGCGAACGCGAAAAATACAATGCACGGCCTGATAGAGAGATGACTACTTTCACCACATTTGGATCTAGCACCGCTGGATCATCAGGAGAAATTGGATTTGCTGCGGTGGCCATGTCGAGCGACGGATCGTTCACCATTGCAGTTGCCAATTCATCGATCAATGCGGGATCGATCAGCGGTTCATCACCTTGGATGTTTACGATGTGGCTCGCTTGCGGCACTGCTAGAAGAGCTTCTGCGATGCGATCCGTGCCCGTCGGATGCTCGGAAGACGTCATCACCGCCTCGCCGCCAAATCCGATCACAGCATCAAAAATCCGTTGATCATCCGTAGCGACGAGAATTTTATCGAGTTTATCGCATGATTGGCAGCGTTCCCAGACGTGTTGGATCAGAGGTTTTCCGGCGATCAGATGGAGTGGTTTTCCAGGAAATCGGCTAGATCCCCAGCGCGCCGGAAGGACGCCTAAAATATGAGTGTTGGAAGATGAATGTGCCACGCCTGCTAAAAGTTGGGCGAGCGTATGCCAGCCAAATGCCAGTGGACAAGAACGGTTTCCGCAAAAATATGTTTTTCTAGAACGACGACGTTTTATGCCAATATTGGCTGGCATTTCCGCACTCGCGCATTGCACCCGGCAATCAATCGTGCTTTTCTGAAATCAATGACGGACTTGTCTGAACATCTTTTCTGGGACACTCGACGCGATGCCGTGGACCCCGAACGCCATGCCGCGTGGTTGGCTAAGCGTGTTCTAGAATATGGCGTTTGGAGTGATTGGCAGGCACTCGTCGCATATTATGGCAAACCCCGGCTGGCCGAGATCGTCACCGTGATTCGTTCACTCAATCCGCGCGCCTTCGCTTTCTGTCGCGCTTGGTTTCAACTCCCTGCTACTGACTTCCGATGCTACACTACGACGCCGTTCCCCTAACTGTTCGCGAGGTTCTGACCGGCCTCCATCAACGTGCGCATGACTCCGGCTTTGCTCTAGCTGGCGGCACCTCGCTTGCACTGCGGTTTGGACATAGACTCTCGGTCGATCTAGATTTTTTCACGACTGAGAATTTTTCCCCGCACACCCTTGCGGAACAATTGGGCATAACGATGGATCAAATTTCTAACACCAGTACTGGAACTTTGCAATTGCTCATCCACGGGGTGAAGATTGATTTTTTACGACACGCCTATCCATTATTAAAACGATCGACCACCATAGAAGGGATTCAAATGTGGTCCGTGGAGGACGTCGCAGCCATGAAACTGAATGCCATTGCCAATCGTGGATCCAAGAAGGATTTCTACGATTTGCACTTGTTATTGGGTCATCACGAACTTCCGCTTTTGATCGAGTGGTTCTGTGTTAAATACTCGGTGACTAACCGATTCATGCTCATTCGCAGCCTAGCATGGTTTGAGGATGCTGAAAATGAACCCGATCCGGTGACGCTAGTTGGTCTTTCGTGGCAGACTGTCAAAAGCCGCGTCAGTTTTGCGGTCGCCAAGTTGGATTAGCCGCATTTCCATCGCAGTTTCAGCAAACCGCCATTGCCCTGATGCAAAATTTATCCATTATCCATATATGTCCATTTTCGAACGCGCCCGCGAACACGCATTGATCCAATCTGCTGGTTCAGTAATCGGCTGGGATCAGGAAACCTATCTGCCAGAAGCCGCCGCCGAACACCGCGCTGCGCAACTTGCGTGGTTGTCGGCGCGCGCTCATGAACTCGCGACATCAGACGCATGGAAATGTGATCTCGAACATGCGGAAAACTCCGACGACGGCGCAGACCCAAAGTTCACCGCAAATCTCCGCGAACTGCGCCGCGAATTTGAACGAGCGACTAAACTCCCGGTGGAGCTTGTGACCCGAGACTCCGCCGCATCCTCAATCGCCATGCACGCGTGGGCCGATGCACGAAAAAATTCGGATTTCCCCGCCTTCGCCCCGCACTTGAAGAATCTGCTAGATATCACTCGTGAAAAAGCAGATCTCTGGGGATACACCTCCGAACCCTACGATGCCTTGCTAGAAGGCTATGAGCGCGGCACTTCCACCACTGCTGTGGCTGCGCTATTTGATGCGATGAAACCAGAACTCTGCAAGACCGCAGCTCTGGCCGTGGCAAAATCCGCAGAACGTCCGGTAAAGCTCCCGCCCGGCCCCTACCCCATCGCCGCCCAACAAGATCTGAATCGTCAGATTGCTGAATCAATCGGATTCAATTTCAAAGCGGGTCGCATCGATACCACCACGCATCCATTTTGCACGACACTAGGGCCACACGATGTGCGCCTAACCACCCGTTACGATGAAATGGATTTTACTTCATCGCTTTTTGGAGTGCTGCATGAAGCTGGTCACGGCCTCTATGAGCAAGGACTGCCTTCGGAAGATTTTGGTTTGCCATCCGGCACCGCGGTTTCGTTAGGCATTCATGAATCTCAATCCAGACTGTGGGAAAATCATGTCGGACGTTCAGAAGCATTCTGGAATCGCTGGTATGAAACTGCACAAAAGTGTTTTCCGCAGCTTGCCACATTTCCATTAGAATCATTTCTAACTTACCTTCGTCGCGCCGCATTTTCTGCCATCCGCGTGGAAGCAGATGAAGCCACCTACGATCTCCACATTCTGTTACGATTCGACCTTGAGCGCCGCATGCTCAACGGCAGTCTGAAAGTCGCGGATGTGCCTGCCGCTTGGAACGAAAATTTCTATGCACTTTTTGGTTTTACACCCGAAAACAACAGCTCTGGCTGCCTACAGGACATCCATTGGTCCATGGGTGGCCTCGGATACTTCGCCACCTACACACTCGGCAATATCAATGCAGCGCAAATTTTTGCCGCCGCAAATAGAGATTCATCCGTAGCTTCCGCCATGAATCGATCGGACTATCAAAAATTGCTCGAATGGCTGCGCAAAAATATCCACACACACGGAGCCACACTCGATCCGGCAGATCTAATCACACAAGCCACCGGCAAAGCACCATCCACGAGTGACTATCTTGCTCATCTCAAATCCCGTTATATCTAACACCCATGAAAAAAGGTTTCTTCATCGTCATCGATGGCATCGATGGCACAGGCAAATCCACTCAGACACGCAGACTTGCCGATTGGTTCATTGCACAAGGTCGCGAAGTGGTTCTCAGCTATGAACCTACTAATGGTCCGTGGGGGAAAAAACTCCGTGAATCCGCCGCCACCGGCCGACTTTCGTCAGATGACGAGCTTCAATATTTCCTGAACGACCGCTGCGAGCACGTTCAAGAACTCATCAATCCATCTCTCGCACTCGGAAAAGTGGTAATTCTCGACCGCTACTATTTTTCCTCCATGGCCTATCAGGGAGCACGCGGATTCGATCCTGCAGAAATCCGCCGCCGCAATGAAGAATTTGCCCCAGCTCCAGATTTGTTACTCATCTTAGACCTTGATGTGGATACCGCGCTCTCGCGCATCGGCAGCCGAGGAGACATCGCTAACGCATTTGAAAAACGTGAAAATCTCGAACGCTGTCGTGAAATTTACCTCTCGCTCAGGAATGAGAAATTCACTCGCATCATCGACTCAAACGGATCTTTGGATGAAATTTCCAGCAACATTCGAGCGGCGGTGGATGAATCATTAAACCGCCTCAGCGAGTAAAAAATTCCTGTTATCGAAAAATGTCAACTCGATCCATTGGTCATTGCAATCGCCAACCCGTGATTGGATTTCGGCCGCTTCGCCGTTTCATCGTTGTGGCAATTCTGTTATCAGTGAGTTGTGGGAAACAGGATCCCAAAATCACACGAATGCCAATGGCAGCTCCCTCTTTTTGGGTGTGGCACCGCAGTTCCTCGCTGAAACCAGACGAAATCACCACTTTGCAGAACTCGGGCGTGCGCTCACTGTATTGGCAAGTGGCCGAATGTGAATGGGAAAAACAACATTGGAAACTTGTCCAGATCTCACCACCCGTGATCGGGACCGCAAATCTAACGATTTTTCCGGTTTTTCGTATCAAGCCAGAGTCTGCGTTTCTTGGTTCACCAAACGCGGCGAAGTTGCTGGCAGAGTCGATCCGCAATTGGTCTGGCTCTTCACCGTGGCCGCATGAAATCCAGCTAGATTTCGATTGCCCAACACGCTTGTTAGGAAGCTATGCAAATTTCCTCAAAGATTTCGGCAAACGAGTAGCCCCCTCGCGTGTTTCGATCACAGCGCTGGCGTCATGGCCGCAAGAATTTAGATTCCGCGATCTTGCACTATCTGTTTCTTCGCTTGTCCCGATGTTCTATGATTTAGAATCAGACACACCAGAAGATGTGAAGGCAGGTCGATTTCATCCAATGGCAGATGAGGCGACAGAAAAATGGATCGCGTTGTGGGCGAAATGTCCGCGACCATGGTTAGCAGGTCTGCCGAATTTTGAGCGACTGTCAGTGTTTGAGAAAGACGGCAGACTGATGGGTCACTTGCGCGGATGGCAACATGACCCTGTATTTTTCCACCCCAGTTTGATAGGTAGCACATCGGGTCATGGCAGCACAATTTTCCAAGTTCGGAATACGATCAACCTCAACGGCACAGAGATCACCCCAGAGAGCAAACTGGTCCACCGCATGGCCGATGCGGGTGTGCTGCGGATCCTTGTGAAAAGGATCGAGCAAGCCGGTGCCTGCGGCCTGATCTATTTCGCCATGCCCGGACCTGGAATCCAAGCAGCATATAGCGTCTCGCACCTAGCAAATCTATCAGATAATAAAGAAGCGGTTCCTATGCTAGATTTCAACAAAAATAGATCTATTACTTTAAGAAACCCTGGACCGCTGGATCTTACAGGCGTGGGCTGGCAACTGGAATTGACTGCGGATCATTCGGGTTCGTTTCGTTCGGTATCTCCTGGAGAATTTGTTGCATCCGCCACGCCGGGTTCAGTCCCGGCAGAAATGTCTGAAACGATTTACCTGCAGTTTTCAAAGTTGCTTGTTGGTGATGAGATCACATCTGGAGCGCTCATTGAGAAAAGTAATAGTATCACATGGAAGCTGCGCAGAATGGACCAAAGCAAATTCACATATCCCGAGTGAATCCGCTCGAAATTCTCCAACACAAGTATAATGAAAACCATGCGTCACGCGTTTCAATTTTCGCTCATCCTATTAATCGCCTGCGGTCCGTTTTTTTACGAGGCCCCACCATCATTGAGTCATTACCCAGAGCGTGTGGCGGCCAAGCGCTGGCAACATTTGTTTGCAGAAATCTCACCCCGTGATCCCTCACTTCCAGATGAAAAATCACTGGCTGAAACTTGCCAAAATCTAGCGAAAGATCTCGAACTGCTAGATACTACAAAACGTCTGGCAGAAATCGACCGATTACTCGTTGTAAACCGCAGCGGTGACTATTCTTCCTGCCGTGCTAATTTGCTCCACGAACTGCGTGAAATATGTGCAGAGCCACAGCTTTTTAATGCAGCAAAATCCTATCTCGCGTGGCGCACCAATCCTGAGAATGCGCCGCCTACTATGCCTCCAATGGCACGACCTTGGGATATGAAAGAAGAAGAATTCAAAAAGCTTCATCACATCTATCAAACAACCATCAAAGGGGCTCTCGCCAACATCGAAAAACAATCTGCCGCTGCCACACCATCGCTCAGGCCGTATTGGATCGTTCGAAAAGCAGCGTATCTTTATGATCTGCGGCGTTATGCCGATGCGGAGAAACAATTCGCCGCGGTGACTTGTGGGTTTCCCGATCATCTGCGTGCGGAGGCGGCAGGCCTGATGCAAGCGCGCTGCAAGATCGAACAATCCCGTCAACAAGTAAATGATCATCCAAACAACAAAAACAACCCACCAGAACAAATCCCATTTCAGCTACTATCAGATGCAGAAGAGCTACTTCATGCCTATATCTTGCGCCACCCTAAAGGACGCTTTACCCCAGATGCTGAAGGTTGGTTAGGTGCTATCGCTCTGGATAGAGAGCAATTCGGTACCGCGGTGAGACAACAACTCATTCGTATGGATCGACAAACAACTCGTGAAATCACCCGATCTGCTCTCCGCGAATGCGATTTCATTTTCAACAAGTTGTTAGAATCAACGCGGGATGTTAATAACACCAAGTGCTTGAATAAAGATGAGCACTTCGACGCCGAAGCTGTCGCCAAACATCCAGAAGTAGCCCGATTGTTTGTCCATCACTGCATCGATCCTGCTGCGGATGTGACTCTGCCCCTTTGGTGGGATAGCGGAGAAAACGGAGGACGAGCCACAATCAACTTCCTGAATCGCCGAATTTTCAAACCCGCCCCATTTCTTCATCTCGCACTCAAGGAACTCGGAAAGGAACTACTAACCAAAGAGGCTAAGCCGGACGCCACGACGCTCATTCTATTGGCCTGGTCTGCAAGTGAAGACGGTGAAAACGAACAAGCACTCGCATTACTGGATGCAATCAAAGACACGAATCTATCCGATGAAAACCTGCACGCCCGGGCCATCATCATGCAGCGTTTAAATCGTCACGCGGATGCGGTGAAGGCATTTGACTCATTAGAAAAAGAATTTCCCAACAGCCCACTCACAGAGGATTTAATCTACCGGCGCTCAGTTTCCCTTTTCAAATCGGACAACACTAGCAAGGCGATTGCAGATATCGCACAGTCAATCTATGCCAAACCGATCAAGACGGAAAGCGGTGCCAATGCACCACCGCCGAAACCATCGATCTATCCATCATTTCAAATTATCCAGTGGCTTGATACACTGATCCAATTTTCACCTATCGAGCAACTTGAAGCCGCGTTAGCCATTGTGCAGCCACAATCTCAATCTAGCGAAATGCTGCGCCAAACCATCCGCACCCGTGCACTGACGACAAAACGTTTCGATCTAGCGGCAAAACATTTGTCAGAAGATAGCGATGTGCATGTCACCGAGTGGGAATGGCCTGTTCCGGATCTCGCCGACAAGCGGAAGATGACTCGCGCGACGTGGGATTTGCTTGCTGCTCCCCTAGCAGAATCTTACGCGAAACTTGCATCTGCCGGAAATGATGCAGAAAAAGCCAAGCTGCATCTTACGCTGGCCCGTCAATGGATGGACAACCGAGGCACGCTTACTATGCCAGGCAATGCAATTTGTTGTTACGCCGAGAGCGAGAAAGAAAAAATAAACCTGTTACGCCGCAAAAATGCCATCGAACTCGGGTTCAAACGCGAAGATGTCAACCGTGAACTTGACCGACGTGATGAAGCGACCCATGCCCTCGAGCATGCGCTGGAGGCCTCCAAGAACGGAGATATATCAATTGCTGCGCCTGCACTTGAACTAGCAAACTATGCATTATTCCGCCGCGCGGAACTTTCACTCTATCATAAATCACGCGCTATTGAATCTGGAGACTCAATACTTTCTGCAGACATCCACCAGCAATTGCTCAATCGTTTCCCAACATCCCCGGAAGCAACACGCTCAATTTATCTAACTTTTATTCCGACTGGTGGATCATGGATGCCAGGCGACTACCATTCATACAACGCGGCGGCCGCCTTAATGGGAGCGCTTTCCGAGCAACCGGAAAACCAGATCCGAGAAGATACAGATTTGGATAATACTATCGCAGCTCTAACGTTACGCTTCGAAAAAATTAATCCCAAGACTCCACTTTCCGAAGTTTTGCTCGAACTCGCTGCGGCTAAACTAGAACTCGATAAACTGCGCCCGCAGACTGAAGCAGCCTATCAGAACTGTGTCATTAGTGCTATTGATCGACTTGACGATCTGAAGTCTGCGGCATCACTCACTAACATCACCACCCGCGATTTTATCGATTATGCAAACGGACGCATTCAAAAACTGCCAACCGCGTTCGCAAGCTTGCTAGATTTCCGTGATCGCATAAAACCAAAGATGGAGGGCACTGAATCAGGAGCCAAAAACGACACCATTGATGGTTGGAATCAATTTCTACTAACCTATCCAGACAGCCCCAAAGCTGAAGCTGCATCATTCCGGCTGACCCGCTTGATCGCCCGTAATTTTCGCTCCCAACAGAAAATTGCCGCCATTCCCTTCCCTCAGGCACCGATTCCTAGTGGATACAAGCGGGTGAAAATCACGCGGATTGATCCAGCGCACAATCCGGATGCGGTGTTGACAGCAATCGCTAACCACGAAAAACGTTTCCCGATGGGACGCTACCTCGATGATCTCAATTTGCTAAAATCCGGAGCATTGATCGACGCAGGTGATTTCAAACAAGCATTGGAACTGCTAGCAGATATTTCGGAGAATCCTATTCAGAAAGATCTGCACGTGATCGCAGCATTGGAGTTTGCCGACATCTGCCAACGCCTCTTACTTCCAGATCAGCGTGCTGCGGTCGCGGCGGCACTGCGTTCTTCGCCTAATGATCTCAAACGACTTCGGCGATTGGTCAATGGCGATACATTTCTTTCCCGCCTCCAACCCCTGATGAATTGGCTAGAAAATCCCGCGTGAGTTTATTTGCCCAGACTTCCGAGGTGCCGCAGCCTCTGCAACAACGGCGGATGCGAATAATCCAGCCAGACTCGTAAGCTGCCTGGAGATGGATGTGATAGATGATTTGTACTCATTCGTTTCAACGCATTGGCGAGTGGTGCAGCATCACCCGTGGACTCAACTGCGTAGGCATCTGCCTCGAATTCGTGGCGGCGTGACCATGCATTCATTATCACTCCCAACAACTTGCTCACCGGCTCCAACATAATGCTGAACAACACCAACCCAACATGCGGAGAGATGGATTTCACACCGAAAGCATCGAACAATAGCCGAGCAAATCGACCATCTGGATCAGTAGCCATGCCTAGCAGAAAAAAGATCACGGCTGTTTGAAAAATACCAGCGGCGAGTCGTTGTTTGATATGACCGCGGCGAAAGTGGCCGATTTCGTGGGCCAATACACCTAGCAGTTCTGGTGTGCTGCTTTTATCGATGAGCGTATCAAACAAGGCGATTTTCTTGCGTTTCCCGAAACCAGTAAAAAACGCATTCGCTTTCGTTGAGCGCTTCGAACCGTCCATTACAAACACGCCATCGAGTGGAAAACCACAGCGCTGACCGAGCGATTTGATTTCCTCTTTCAATTCGCCGTCTGGCATCGGTGTGAATTTGTTAAACAATGGCATGATGAAAGTGGGAGCCAGCCATGTGAGCAGCAATTGAAAAGCTGTTACTACAACCCATGCCCAAAGCCATGCGTGACTCACGTTCAAAAATATCCAAAGCACTGCCGTCGCTAACGGAAGTCCGATCAACGCCGCGAGCAGCAATCCTTTAAGCCGATCCATGATGAAAGTCGCGCGAGTGCTGCGGTTAAAACCAAATTTTTGCTCGATGACAAATGTTTCGTAAATCGAAAACGGCAGCGACAAAAGCGACTGAGCGATAAACAAAACAGATAGAAACACCAATCCGGCAACGATCTCAGAATTTGTTAGCAGACGAGCGAGATCATCCAGCCAGTCAAAGCCACCAAGTCCCCAGAAAACCAGAAACACAGTGAGCGAGGCAGATGCCTGAATGATATCGAAACGCGCATTGGTTCTCAGATAGTCGAAGCTTTCATCGAGTTTCGCGGAGTCCATCACATCAGCAATTTCCGGCGGCACGGTAGTCGGAAAAGCTTTTAAATTGAGTAAAGTGGCAGCAAGTTCCAATTTCCAAAGCGCGAAAACCGCGACTAGAATAATCACCGTCATCAAGTTCCATTCGTTCATCGCGGCAATCATGCACGCCATTAGCCCCACCGCAAGCGCGATGGCGACAGCGCGATGCCGATAAGGTGTTCCGCACCGATCAAGAATTACCGAATGTGCACACACCGACTTTATGAAACTTGGCTGGCTAGGGAAATCAGCACATCAGCGACTGATTGGCATCGCGAGGCACACAAGGCGAAGACACCTCGAAGCCTCCATCGTGGATGCCTTGGCGGACCGCCTGAACAATCCACGCCTCTGCCTATCTAACTTCTATTCACTAACAAACTGAAGCCGCCTCATTCAACTTCTATCCGGATTCGGAAAATCAGCGGGGCTTCCACTCGGGAAATTCGCTCTTGAGTTGTTGGCGGTATTTTTCCGCTTCGGCGGTATTGCTTTGAGCGTCAAATGATGCTGCGAGTTTTGATAGAGCAATTGGTTTCAAGTCTTTGTCGTCGTGAAAATTGACGACCACTAGATATTCCGCAGAAGCTTTTTGTGGATCGTTGGCCTTCATTTCCAGATCCCCAGTGAGAATACGCAGCGCACCACTGGTGCGACCTTGAGGGTGCAGTGCCATCGCTTCATCAGCAGATTCACGGGCTTCTGCCGGGCGATTAAGCGCAAGAAGCGCACGTCCACGATCCAGCAATCCATCGGCTTTCCATGCTGGGTTATCTTCGATGGCTAACACGTTAGATGCTGCGGTCAGTGCGCCTTCGGCATCATCAATTTCGAGTCTCGCCTTTGCGAGGTAGCGCCAGACTTCTTTGGGTGTGGCTCTAGCTTCTTCAGGTTTTGCGATGAGCGTGAGGCATTTCGCAGCCAGCGCATAATCACCAGAGTTATACGATTGCATCCCGGTCCACTGGAGAATTTGGTTAGCGATCTCGGATTCATATTTGCCGTCAATGGCGAGTTTGATTTCTGCCGAGAGTTTGGAGATATCCTGAGAAGAAAAATAACCAAGGATTAGGAGAATACCGGCATGTTTAGCGTAGGCGTCTGGCCGCAATGTGCGGGCTTTTTCGAGGAAAGACACGCCATCTTTGGCGCTGTTATTTTTGACCATCCCCCAGCCGATCCAGTAATTGGCCTCGGCTTGTAAATTCTCCGTAAGGTCGTCGATATTTTTGAGCAGTCCCTGATAGCGGCTAACCATATCTGGAATGTTATTTTCGCCACGGCGCATCCGAGCTGACTCGAGCCACGCGTAGGAAACGAGATCCATCGGTGATCCGGCAGCGATCAACTTGTCGAAATCAGCGATGGCCTTCTGCGGCTCGGCGATTTCAACATAGGCTTTGGCGCGTTTGGCAAGGGCTGAGGGAACACGCGAATCCTCTGGATACTTGGCGATAAATTCACCGAAAGATCGCGAAGCGCCTTGAGGATCGCCCGCTTCGGCGAGACACCAACCGCGTTGATAGAGCAAGCCAGGCCGGTTTTTTTCGCTGACGAGTGAGGCGTTGATCTCACTGTAAACCTTAGCTGCCTCCGTCATTTTTTTGCTGGCATACAATGACTCCGCTTTCATCATCAGAGCTGTATGAATGCGTGCGTCATCCGGCCTTGATTTTCGATAGATCGTTAGAAATGCATCCACTTGGTCGGGCACATGCTTCCCTTCAATTTGGAAAAAACAAAGCAAGCGGTAATACGAGGCTTGGAATGCCATCTCGTCTTCAGGCCTAACAATTCGCTCGACCTCGCGAAACAAAGAGAGCGCCTCGGTCGGTTGTTTCATCCGCATGTATGCTCTAGCAGCAATCATCAGACGCACAGCTTCCTTATCGCCAAGTGCCTTGGCAGAGTTCTGTTTGAATACAGTGATCACTTCCTTGTATTCCTCTTTGGAGAAATGATTCCCCATCAGAGCGGTTTGCGCATCTGGGCGAAAATCCTCCATGCCAGGAGTGCGCAAGATCAATGATAGATAACGATCGGCGAGATCTGGTTTGTCGAGTTTGGTCGCAGTTAGAGCCGCATGAAGCGCAGCCTCGGCGCGGACTTTCGCTGCATAGGGTGCGGCAATGACCTCCTCAAGTAGAGCGAGAGCCTCGGCCAATTTACCACTTTTAATGAACAGATGACCGAGAGCGACCTTCGCTTGGGGTGCGAACAATCCGCCAGCTGGATCTGCGATGACCTTGTTAAACAATGACGTGGCCTCGCGGTCGCGCCCCAACATGCGGTAACAATTTGCTGCGAAATAATTTCCGCGCGGGCGTTCTTCCGGCTTAGCTGCGTTGGCTGCATAGCGCTCAAACATCGGCGCCGCGAAGGCGTATTCCGCCTTGTTATAATGGTCTGCTGCTAGCGTGTAAGCAGCGGCCGCGGCCCATTTGCCGGTGCCGTATCGGTTCAACAACGTGCTAAAACAACGTTTTGCATCATCCGGCTGACCGGCCTGATAGAAACTATTGCCCAAATACCACCAAGCGATTTCCGCATTCGGGTGATCGGGAAATTCACTCAAATATTCGGTGAATATCTGCACGGCACGTTGAAAGTAATCCTTGCGGCTGTTGAGATCCGTCGCGGCTTGGGCGGCATCATAGAGATTCTTGCCGCGCTGAAAACGATCACTAGCAGGATTTGGAGCAAGGGCCGGGTTCACTGGTTCTGCCCGCGGCGCTTGAGCTGCGGCGGGCATGGCTAGGATGAGTGATAATGCGATAGATTTTTTCAAAACAATAGGAATTTTTACCGAGTTTAATGAAGGCGTCGGTGTCAATTAGGCGCAGTTTCCGGGCGTTGGGTGGCGAATGAGATATTCCAGATGCCCGCTTTCTGACAGGTGTCAATCACTTCAACGATGCGTTGATAGGGCACTTTTCCGTCCCCACGAATCCGCACAGGCTGGTTTTTGAACTGCTTGGCGATGCTGGCGAGTTTGCTGTGAAGTTGGGTTAGATCGACCGTGCCGCCCTCGACGCGGATGGTGCCGTCTGGCAGAACATTGATGATAATTTCACCGCGTTGTTGTTCGGGTTCGGCTCCCTCCTGTGCGGTTGGAACTGAAACATTGAGTTCAGTTTCAGAACGACTGAACTGCCAACTGATGATGAAAAAGCTCAGTAACAGCAGCAAGATGTCAATCATTGGCGCCAACTGCATGGAGATCGGCGGAGGTTGGCGACTGGAGAATTTCATTCCAAAAATAGGTTAGATCCCTTGCACGTCTGGACGCTCACCCGCCTGCGGCGAGGGCACTGGCATGGCGTATTCATCGCGCACCCGCTGCTGCACGGGGGAGGAGAAGTTGTGCGGCACCTCACGCACGAATTGCGCGTGAAGCAGAGCGACCAAATGAGTGGACGCAGCTTCCAGATCGCAAATGTATTTCTGAACCCTAGAGCGGAAAATCGAGTAAAAGACAAATGCTAGAATACTGATTGCAAGGCCAGCGGCAGTCGCGATCAAGGCCTCGGAAACGCCCTCGGCAAGTCCCATTTCGCGCACTCCTTGCTTACCTCCCTGTGAAATTTCAATGAATGCTTTGATCATGCCGATCACCGTGCCGAGCAAGCCAATCATCGGGGCGATGGCTCCAATTTCTGATAAGTAAGTGATCCGAGACGTGAGCAGACTCGCTTGGCGCGAGCCCTCGGTCTGAGTGACTTCGCGCACATTTTCAAAGGGCATTCCGGGATTACTGGCGATGAAATCTAACGTTTTTTGAACAATCCGCGCCATGCATTCGTTGTGCCGATGGCTGAAGGCGATCAGGCCGAGATAGTCGTTCTTGCGAATCATCATATCCGCAGTGTTCATGAAACGGTCACTCACGATCGAGTTGCGACGAATGCTAATCAGGAAAATCAAAATGAGTAGCACAGTGATGACCGACAATACCCCTAACGGAAACATCATCGGTCCGCCTTTGGCGAGGACTTCCAGAAAATTGATTTGTGTCGTGACGGATGGTGCTTCCGCAGCGTGCGCGATCGACGAGGATAGGAACAACCCCGCAGCGGATAAGGAATGAAACTTCATGGACGTGGGCGATTTTAGTCAGCTTTCCGGGCAACGCAAGCTCGGACAACGAACGATTGGCGCGACTCATACGCTCTGGACCGGCTGACTTTTTCGCGAATGTTTGATCGTATTATTTGCCGTCAAAGGAGAAATTTTTAACGAACTGAGCATCCGAAACTCGCTGAGCGCGCTCTATTTTCGCAATCCTTCTTTTCTTGCCGAGTTGGCCCATCGCATCTACTGCTTCCGCGTGTCCCAACTGGACCTCTCCGCCCACGCCTCGTTGATGCGAGCCGTGAATCACCCGGATTTCTCCGCGCGCCTGGCCCCGCTGGCCAACGGTGATCAGGAAATCGTGCTCGATCACTCGGCCGAGGCGTCTCATGCATTTCTCGCCGCACTGGTTTGTGAAGCTGCGTTTTCTCGGAAAAAATATCGGCTTTGGTTGGTTTGCGACATCCCGCGCCACCGGGAACGCCTCGCTACCGAAATGGAACTCTGGGGAATCAACGCGCTCATCCTGCCAGATCCGCCGAACGAAAGCGAAAATGGCACCATCGCCGATCCCGAGTCCGCTGCCGAGTGGTTCTCTGTGCTGGAAATTTTGGCCCGCGATGATTCTTGCGTCGTGCTTTGTGGCAGCGATGCATTTTCCGGCAAAGCCCCCTCTCCTGCCGCGCTGAGAGCCTGCCGAACCCGCCTCGAACCCGGAAATTCGCTCGATCCAGCCAAGCTCACCCAACAACTCACCACTCACGGTTATGAACGGCTGCCCACCGTCACCTCACGCGGCCAATTCGCCCTGCGCGGCGGCATCATCGACCTATTCCCATGGCAAGCTGCTAGACCCCTGCGCCTCGAATTTTTCGATACCGAACTCGAATCGATCCGCGAATTCGATCTCGATTCGCAAGCATCCACCGTCAAGTTGTTGCAGTGCGATTTGTTGTTAGCTGAACCTGCGACCGAGTCGGTCGTGGCGGACTATCGGCGAGATGATGACTTGGTTGTTTCGTTCGACGCAGAGATCGAAAAACCCGATGTCCGGATTCTCGAAGGCGCGGCAGAGTTCAATAATGAGGAAGATTTCACGCTCGCCACTTTTGGTAGCCCGATGGGAAATTTCGAGGCAGGTGATTTTGTGCTAGAAGAACTGCGTCGCGACAACTTTTTCCGACAACTCAATGAATGGCGGCGCGACGGTTGGGATGTGGCGATGGTTTTTTCTAACAAAGGCGAACAAGAACGTTTCGCGGAACTCGCCGGAAAAGATCTATCACGTGATCTCGGGCTGATCCCGCTGTGTGGCGAGTTGATCGCTGGTTTCACGTTGCCGGTCATTAAATTCGCGGTGCTTTCGTCCTCCGAACTCTTTGGCCGCTACCGCACGCCCGGAGTCGCACGGCGCAGCACTCTGGAAAAAGCTCGTGCTGCTCGCGCACGCGCTACTGTCGATGAAATGGAAGAAGGCGATCTCGTGGTCCATTACGAATACGGCCTCGCCCGTTTCCGTGGCGTGCAACCGAGTGATGATGGCGAGGAACTGATCTTGGAATATCGAGATGGCGCATTGCTCTGCGTGCCGTTAGAACAAGCTCACCTCGTCGGAAAATACGTCGGCATGGGCGGAAAAACGCCCGATCTCAACAAGCTTGGTGGCACCGCTTGGAAAACCGCTAGAAAGGCCGCAGAAAAATCGATTCTCGATTACGCCGCGCAACTTCTCCGCGTGCAGGCCGAACGCCAACACGAACCTGGCTTCGCTCACCCGCCAGACACCAAGTGGATGTGGGAATTCGAGCGCTCATTTCATTTCACCGAAACCGCCGACCAACGCCGCGCTATCGAAGAAACCAAACACGATCTCGAAACACCCCGCCCGATGGATCGTTTGATTTGCGGCGATGTCGGATTCGGCAAAACCGAAGTCGCAATACGCGCTGCGTTCAAGACAATCACCAGCGGAAAACAAGCCGCAATTCTTGTACCTACTACGGTCCTAGCAGAACAACACTGGCGCACTTTCCGCGAACGCATGTCGGACTATCCGATCCGCGTCGATCTGCTCAATCGCTTCCGCACTCCTGCCGAAATCCGCAACACCATCGCCGGCATCGCCGATGGATCAGTGGACCTCGTCATCGGCACCCACCGTTTGATTTCCGGCGATGTGCATTTTAAAAACCTCGGCCTCGTCGTGGTCGATGAAGAACAACGCTTTGGCGTCGCTCACAAGGAAAAGTTCAAACAGCTCTTCCGCCAAGTGGACGTGCTAACACTCTCCGCCACGCCAATCCCGCGCACACTTTACATGGCGTTGATGGGCGCGCGCGACATGTCCACCATCGACACTCCGCCACCGAACCGAGTGCCAGTTTCCACCACCGTCTGCGCCTACGACGAACGCGTGATCCGCGATGCCATTCGCCGCGAAATGAAACGCGGCGGGCAAGTTTTTTTCCTTCACAACCGCGTGAAAACCATCGACCAAATGGCCTCACGCATCCGTGAACTCGTGCCGGAGGCCCGCATCCTCATCGGCCACGGACAGATGGACAAAGACGACCTTGAAGTCGTCATGCACACCTTCGTCAAGGGCGAAGCCGACGTGCTGCTCGCCACCACCATCATCGAGACTGGCATCGATATCCCGAATGCGAACACCATCCTCATCGACCGCGCTGACCGTTTCGGCCTCGCCGATCTCTATCAACTCCGCGGCCGCGTCGGACGGGCCGGAGAAAAAGCCTACGCGATCTTGCTGTTGCCACGCGACATGATGACCCAAGGCGACGCGAGAAAACGCATCCACGCCATCAAACAATACACCGCGCTCGGTTCCGGATTCAAAATCGCCATGCGCGATCTGGAAATCCGCGGATCGGGAAATTTGCTCGGCGCAAAACAATCAGGCCACCTCTCACAGATCGGCTTCGAGCTCTACTGCCAACTTCTCCGCCAATCCGTGGAGCGTCTCAAAGGACGGAAAAACGCCCCACACATCGAAGCCACCTTTAAAGCCGACTTCATCGCCGCCACCGAATCCGCCTTCCTCAAATCCCAAAATCCAGATCTCAAATCTCAAATTTCAAATTCAAAATCCCAACATCCAGTTCTCAAATCTCAAATTACTGATCTCAAATCCCCCTTTCTCCTTCTTCCCGCTTTTTTGCCGTCCTCGTGGTTAGAAGAAACGAAACTCCGCATCGCCGCTTACCGCGAACTTTCCGAAGCCGGAACAGAAAAGGCCGTGGACGCTCTGGAATCTTCATGGCGCGACCGCTTCGGACGCATCCCAGACGCCGCCGATAATCTGCTGCAAATTTCCCGCATCAAAGCCTTGGCCGCAGCCGAAAACATCAACTCAGTGGAAATCCAAGGCCAACGCCTGATGCTCCACCGCAACGGCGACTACATCTTGCTCGAAGGCCGCCGCTTTCCGAGACTCAAATCATCCAATCCCAAAGCCAAACTCACCGAGACCATCGAAATGCTGCGCGCGTTCTAGCGCATCCGTGGCAAATATTGCGGAAAATCGTTTTTCCCGAGGATGGCACTTGCAATGTTCCGCGTTCTATTCTGAATTTCCGGGCCAAATCCGAGCAAACCTCTCAAAAAAGCATAACGAGTTGGCATTGAAAATGCTCTATTGACTCCTGAAGTCCGGCTTCAGGGCACCTCGTAGCCGGATAGAACCATCTCACCACCAACAACATACAACAAGACCAACCATATGGCCAAATACAAACTGGAATACATCTGGATCGACGGCTACACGACCGTTCCGAACCTCCGTGGCAAAACCCAAATCAAGGAATTCGACAGCTTTCCAACTCTCGAACAACTGCCGATGTGGGGATTTGATGGCAGCTCGACGCAACAAGCCGAAGGCCGCAGCTCAGACTGCATGCTCAAACCAGTCGCCGTCTATCCAGACAGCACTCGCCGCAACGGAGCGCTCGTGATGTGCGAAGTCATGATGCCAGACGGCACCACCCCGCACCCATCCAACAGCCGCGCCACCGTGCTCGATGATCCGGGCGCATGGTTTGGTTTCGAGCAGGAATATTTCCTCTATCAAGATGGCCGCCCACTCGGTTTCCCCGCTGAAGGCTACCCCGCCCCGCAAGGCCCATATTACTGCGGTGCCGGCTACAAAGCCGTCGGCGAAATCGCCCGTCAGATCGTCGAAGAACACCTCGACCTCTGCCTCGACGCCGGCATCAACCACGAAGGCATCAACGCCGAAGTCGCAAAAGGCCAATGGGAATTCCAGATCTTCGGCAAAGGCTCCAAAAAGTGCGCCGACGAAGTGTGGGTGGCTCGCTACATCCTCAACCGCCTCTGCGAAAAATATGGCATCGACGTGGAATACCACTGCAAGCCAATTCGCGGCGACTGGAATGGCTCCGGCATGCACGCCAACTTTTCCACCGACCACTTGCGTGAAAAAGGCGGCAAGGAATACTTCGAAGCCCTCATGGCAGCATTCGCTGAAAACATGGAAGAACACGTCGCAGTTTACGGCCCAGACAACCACCTGCGTTTGACCGGCCTCCACGAAACTCAGTCGATCGACAAGTTCACCTACGGCCTCGCCGACCGTGGCTCCTCGATCCGCATGCCACACAGCTTCGTCAACAGCGGTTACAAAGGCTACCTAGAAGACCGCCGTCCGAATTCCCAAGGCGATCCCTATCAGATCGCCTCGCGCATTCTCAAGACCATCGCCCAGGTGCCGACTACCTGATCTGCAAGGACTGGAAAATCATTCAGCACTCCCACTCAAGCCGCTCTCTTCACCGGGGGCGGCTTTTTTATAAGGATTTGGCTGGGGCATCTACGGCGAATCCATGACTCGCTCGCGTTTGTTCTCGTTTGCGATGATTTGGTTAACCATTGAATTTATGCCATCGATGCTCTGCGAAAGAACCGCCTGAATGGATCATCAAACTAACGAAACACTCACTGGAATCGCTTCGCAGAAATTTCGCCATCCGGGGAAATTCCATTTGTTAGGAAATCCGGCACATTGACCGGGCTTCACTGGATGGATGCGGCAGCCACCATCCACTAACATAATGCACTCATGGTTTTGCTTTTCGCTGAGCGAGAGGCCGTTACGGTTCGTTCTGAGCCGAGTGTATTGCTGGATAAAATCGGGTTCGCTGAGACCAAGAAACTCGGCGATGGGTGCGATTTCCTCATGCTCGATGCGAACGTCGCCCGGCCACTTGCAGCACGCGGTGCAGCGTTGGCATTGATAGAAAACACCCGGTTCGAGATCGACTGCGTGGTTTCCAGGACTGCCATGATCCTGGGAGGGCCCGCCAATCATGGCAACTGGCTGTAATAATAATTCACACGACTTTGGAACCACCTCCACTTGTGCCCTGGCTTGCCGTTGTCCAAAAGGAAATGCGGACAATTTTTGTTAGGCGGATTCTTACCGCGTCGTGGCCAATGATAATGCGGCACCACATGGCGCAGAGGAATGCCGTTTTTCTTCATCAGGATCGCAGTGAGTTTAGCGGTGCGTTCGATGGTTGCTCTTCGATTGCTGCCGCGATGCTCGCACATCTCGATGCCGATAGAGAGGCGGTTTCCGGGGCCTGCGAAATCGGCGTGTTCACCCTGCTCGGTAGTTGGCAGATGCTGGATGGCCAGCCGATCATCCACCGTGAAGTGCCAGATTAAGTATCCGATGCGGTTGCCTCCGTAAGGATTTTTGGGTGAACGCAGAGCACCATTTTTCAATGCCAACGCGTGCTTTTTCGCACCTGCCGAATAATTCTGCGTGCTGTGGATCGTGATGTAGCGCGGGCGCATCGGACGGATCACCTTGCGACCATGCGTGCCGCGCCTAACCAAATCTGGCTGCAAATTCACCTCTCGATACATCCGCGACATCGTGGTCTTGCCAACCGGACTCGACCCACCGCGGATCGGTGTGACCTGACTGCACTGAGTGCAGGTGAAAATCATCACCCACAGCAATATTTGGTATTTAAAAAAACGCACGGCCCACAGCTAGCACAAAACTCCCATGCTTGAAAATCAATTTCCCAAACATCCTTTAAAAAACCAATGCGCTGAAAACGCCAGGAAGATAACAGAAAAATCAAGCTGTGGCACCAACGGCACCGGGGATCGGTCCGTTGTCTTCGGGCTGGTCTTCCTCCGTGGTTTTAGATGCTGGCTTTTTCTTGAATTCTTCAGGAACCGGTGGCGGTTTGGGGGTGGACGGCGGGTTTTTCATTTCGCCGAAATCAATGATGTCACGCACGTGGCTAGCATCGAGTGTTTCAAATTCTAACAACGCTTTGGCAATCATCTCCACCCTGTCGCGGCCTTCGTTAAGAATGCGCTCGGCAGTGGAATAGGCGTCATCAATAAAACGTTTGATTTCCGAGTCGATGACGCGTGCGGTTTCCTCCGAATAATTTCGTGGGCGGGCCATTTCACGGGCGAGGAAAACCGGACCGTCTCCATCGCCGTATTCGACCATGCCGAGTTGCTCGCTCATGCCCCATTCGCAGACCATGTGGCGAGCGAGCGAGGTGGCTTGGCGGATATCGCCAGACGCTCCGTTAGAAACGTCCTCGCTGTGGAAAGCTTCGGCGATGCGACCGCCCATGGTGACGATGAGATTGGCGAGCGCTTCTTTTTTCTGCGTCGAGTATTTGTCGCCTTCTGGTAGATACATCGTTGCGCCGAGATAAGGACCGCGCGGAATGATGGTGACCTTGTGAAGCGGATTGGTGTGAGGCAACACCATGTTCAGATAGGCGTGGCCGGCTTCATGCCATGCAGTGCCGGTTTTTTCTTTGTCAGACATCGCGAGGCTGCGGCGTTCGCGGCCCCAGCGGACTTTGTCGCGCGCTTCTTCCATCTCATCTAACGTCACGGCATTCAATCCACGACGTGCAGCTAACAATGCAGCTTCGTTGACCAAATTCGCGAGTTCTGCGCCAGAAAATCCGGGTGTGCCTTTGGCAATTTTGGATAGATCCACACCCACGGCGAGTTTGATTTTTTTGACGTGAACGCGGAGTATTTCCTCGCGGCCATTGACGTCTGGTAGATTGATTGTGACCTGACGGTCAAAACGACCGGGACGAAGCAAGGCGGGGTCTAGCACGTCCGGGCGATTCGTGGCGGCGATGATGATTACGCCTTCGGTGGTGTCGAAGCCGTCCATCTCGACAAGCAATTGATTGAGCGTCTGCTCGCGTTCGTCATGACCGCCGCCCATGCCGTGGCCACGATGGCGACCGACCGCATCGATTTCATCGATAAAAATCAAACAGGGTGCGTGTTTTTTCCCTTGTTCGAACATGTCGCGCACGCGGGATGCGCCGACGCCAACAAACATCTCGACGAAGTCCGAGCCGGAGATCGAAAAGAACGGCACGTCTGCCTCGCCAGCGATGGCGCGGGCTAACAATGTCTTGCCAGTACCGGGGGAGCCAACCATCAACACGCCTTTCGGGATCGAGCCACCCAATTTTTGGAACTTGCGTGGATCACGGAGGAAATCGACGATTTCAAAGAGTTCTTCCTTCGCTTCTTGGATACCCGCGACGTCTTTGAAGGTCACCTTGTTGCGATCCATCGTGAGCAGGCGCGCTTTGCTTTTGCCAAACGACATCGCACCACGTCCTGCGGATTTCATTTGCTGGCGGAAGAGGAAAAACAGAATGGCGATGACTAGCAGAAATGGCAGGAAAGTGAACAGCGCACTTTTCAGATAGTCAGTGACTGTCTCAAAGGTAGCTTTTGATTTGATCAGCTTCTTGAGTTCTTCTCCCAGAATGATCGTCGAAGCCTCGACTCGGAATGCGGCAGGTTCTTTCGGCATTCCCTTGGCATCCTTCGGCGTCACCAAATTGCTGATGATCTCACGGCTACCTACAATCACCGCGTTAGTAGATCCGGCGGTGGTTTGGATGCGGAGCGGATTGACGGGATCGTTGGTGAGGATTTGGCCGAGCGCCAAACTCTTGCGGAAATCGCCCAAGGAAATAGTTTTCACATCCGTCCTCAGCGGCGTTTCGGCATTTGATGCGACTTGTTGCAACTGCACGTTTTCACCGAGCAACTCGCGAATTAGGTCACCCTGATAGTCGAAATTCACGTCCACTTGGAAATCACTGCGAGTTTTCTGCGCATCCTTGGGAACCACCATTTGCGGTTTTTGCCAACCGACGATCACCGCGTTGTAAGGATTGTCGCCGGTGGTGACTTTAAGCGGCTTTTTCGGGTCATCCATGACCACGAGATCCTGTTCCCAGAGCTGCTGAAATTCCGAATAAGATAGATTTTTCGCCGAGTCATTCATCCCGTTGTTGAAGAATGCGAGCAATAAAATCAGCGACGCGACGGAGAGCAGTATCAGCAAACGCCAATTGAAACCATTGGTCTCGCCGGGAGGCTTCTGTGGATTTTCGGGAGGAGGATTGGAATTCGGTGTTTCTGACATGGCTACGGGTGAAAAACGTCTTCGGAGAGCGCGCGAAGGATGCGGACCGCGGAAGTTGCTGAGAGCAAATGATGATAGCCGAAGTCGCTGAAATGCAAACCCCTTTTTTTACCAGCCTTGCCGAGAGTCCATGAATCTGAATAAATCCCGCCGTGGATTCACCTCATGCAACGAAAGACCCGCACTCTCCAGCCAGCGGTGCGCCCCATGCCAATGATCGCTTGAGGCGCTGGATGCGGGCCATTCCTGGCATCGGGCGACTGCGCGCACTGCGTCCGGGGTCCGATGCCCAAGTCGGCGTGTTGGTGGATGCTTTTGTGGCTTTTGCGACGCTGGATGGCAATCTAAGTCCGCTCGAGGGCGAGATGATTTTGGACATGCTGCGCAGTGCATTTCCCGAAGCCGATCACGGCTGGCTGGGCCGTCGCCTGCAACGCGCGGTGAGAAATCCACAGCCGCTGCAAAGTTTGGCGATCCAATTGAGGGACAATTACGATGATTCGGGAAAACTCGCGCTCGGCTTGCAATTGTTCACATTGGTGGACGCAGCGGGTCGCTCAGAACGCAACCGAGCGAGTTTCGAAATCTTCATGAGACGCCTCGGCCGGCCGGAATTCGGTAGCGCCATCATGCGAGAAATGCGTGGCGATGAGGAATCAACGCTCGGCGCGGAGCCGCCCTTTGAACGACTCATTTTCGGCAGGAGCCACGCGGATGTCATCCTCCCGCCAGCCGCAATCGACCACGAATTTCGCGTCTATCGCGCTGGCGATCTCATTCTCGTGCGAAACACCGGAAAATCCCCGCTCTGGCTGCGTGGAAAATCAGTGGAAACCGGATCCTTCCTCCGCATGAGGGAACGCCAGCCGTTAGTAGTCCCCGGCTGGATTCTGAGTTTCGAGGATCTAATGTTTTTCCTCGATGTGAAACGCACCGGCAACCAGCCTGCGATCTATCTCCAGTCTGGCGACAACGGCCTAACCGCCGAGCGCACCTTGAGTCGTCATAGCATTCTGCGCGTCCGCTTCGGACTCATGGCGGAGGTCGAGGCACTTGGAAATACCAATCTCCACGTCGGTAGCCGTGGCCCATTGAACAAAGGCGATCTTGTTACCTGTTTGAATCACGAACGCCTCGGCGACGAATCCGGCTTCAGTCTATCGATCAACGACCTGCGCCGCAAGGCCACCCAATCTGGCAGGCGCTTCCGCCTCGCCGGGGACCGACAAGAATATCTCGTGTCTAACGACGCTGCCTCGCTCTCAAGCGGCGATCTTTTGTTAGGCCCAAAACTTTCCCCAAAAACCGTGCTGTTTATCCGCTACGACTCGCAGCGCGCCGAAGGGGAATTGCAGATCCGCGAAAGCAATGGACCGATCATGGTCGATGGCGCACCAGTGAGACAAACCGCCGCCTTGCGCGATGGCTCGTTGATTCGTCTATCTGGCAGTCAGTCCGTGCGCTGCCGATTCAAAGAGGGATTCATTGATGAAGAAAGAACGCTCATTGAATCTCTGCGGGTCGAGGATTTGATTCATGATTTCGGCCCCGGAATGCGCGCGCTGGATCATATCAACTTCGAGGTCAAACGTGGGGAAATGCTCTGCATCATCGGCCCGAGCGGCAGCGGCAAGAGCACATTGTTAGCCACTCTATCAGGCCAACGAGAACCCACCCGTGGCAAGGTGAAACTCAATGGCATTTCACTTTACGAAAGGCGGGAACACCTGCTGCCATTCATCGCCCACATGCCGCAGGAAGAAGCGCTCAATCCGCTGCTCACCGTGCGCGAACACCTGCGCCACGCGGTGACGATCCGCCGTCCCGCGCTTTCTCTCGCAGAACACGAACGCCGCGTGGACAGCATGTTAGCGGAACTCGGATTGCAATCCATCGGACGCCGCACCGTCGGCTCGCCGGGTGATAAAACGATTTCCGGTGGAGAACGCAGCCGCCTGAATCTCGGCGTGGACCTCGGCAGCCGCGCAGAAGTTTTTCTTTTCGACGAACCGATCTCCGGACTTTCCTCGAAGGATTCCGAACACGTCGCCGAAACCCTGCGCTCACTCGCACGCGAAAAAATCGTCATCGCCACGCTGCACCGGCCCGGTGCACCCGTGCTGCGTTTGTTCGATAAAGTGCTGTTGCTAGACAGCGGTGGCCGCCTCGCTTATTTCGGCACCACCATCGGAATGGTCGGCTATTTCCGCGACGCCTGCGAAGAACTAGGCATCGTTCATCCATCAGTCTCTGCGAAATCACCACTCGGAGCGGATTTTGTGTTTGACGTGTTAGAGACGCCACTCAGCGCAATCGGCGGCGGCTCGAACACAGGAGCGGCGCGGCGTTTCCCGTCATCATTCTGGCAAGAACGCTTCGAGAGTGCGGATCTGATGCGCTCGTTAGAAACTGGCGGCGGGCCAGTTTCACGCGTGGGCGATGCCATCACCGACGAACACCTGCCGCTGCCGCCAAAACCTGCTAGACGATTTCATGCAGTGATCGCAGTCTTCGCCACCCATTTTTTACGCTCTCTTCTCTCCAAGGTTCGCAATCGCGGCACGATCTACAGCACCTGTCTGGAAGCACCGATTCTCGCCGCTCTAATCGCTAACACTTTGCGTTCGTCGCCATCGGGTCCGTATGAATTCGCCACCGCCCTGCACATTCCGGCGTATCTATTTCTCAGCGCCACAGTGGCGATGTTCCTCGGCCTAACAAACTCTGCCACCGAGATCCTGCGGGACCGACCAATCCTGCGCCGCGAGCGCAATTGCCAACCCGGAGCCACCTCCTACGTCACGGCAAAATACGCCGCTCTCGGGTTAGTCGCCGCCGCCCAATGCCTCATCTATCTAATCGTTGGCAATCATTTCCTCGAAATCGAAGGCATGCTCTGGTATCACTGGATGTGGATGACTCTTACCGCCTGGACCGGGACCGGCATGGCGTTGGTGATTTCCTCATTGGTGAAATCCGAGCGCGCGGCTCTAACATCCGTGCCGCTGTTGTTAGTTCCGCAAATGTTACTCGCTGGTGCCCTCGTTCCCTACAAGGAAATGAATCGCGGCCTTTTCAAACACGCTTCCGACGTGCGCGAACGCGGCGGAGTCCCCGTGCCCGCCGTGGTCATGCCGCTGCGCTATGCCTATGAAGCGATGATTGTCTGCCAGGCAGTGAAAAATCCGTTTGAAATCGAGCGCATCCGACTGCAACGAAAAGTGGATCGACTGCGCCAACTGGAGTCCCCTATCACCCCAAAAGCTGCCGAAAAATTCGACCTCGCAAAAGAAGGTCTGCGCCGCCTGCTTGCTGCGGGCGCATCTAACAAAAAAGAAGCTGCCGCGTTAGTTTCCCGAATCCGTAGAATCTCAACCACCGGCACACGCATCGAGGTGGAAACGATGAAACTCTGGCCAGATGACGATATCAACGCGCGGCCTGCATCCGAGTTTTTCCTCAACGAACGCATCGATCTAATCGTGCGTGAAGCCGAAACCTTCCGCAACGACTACCGCAGCAAAGATCAGAGAGTGGTTTTCAATGCTCTCGTGAAACCATTGCCATGGGCAGCGGACAAAAACATGGACCCCAGCGCGCCTTTTGAAGATGACAATCAAGACGAAATTGATACCCAGCGCTATTGCGGGTATATCCTCATCCTCATCAACATCTTCTGCATCATCGCAACCGCCACCATCATTAACCGCCAAAACCGCAGGACCCGTTAGTTGAACATCACTGGCCAGTATTGATGTTCTTGCACTAATCTGCCATGGCATCGTGAAGTTATTCCATACTTACAAACAAATATTTCTCTATAACAATCAGAGGCTTATGCCGGGGTAATACCATTTAAATCCCAGAGGTCCTCCCAACTTTGATTATCCTTCCATAGAAAAACCTGTCCTTTAATCAGTCTGCAGTTCTTGTCAATCTGGCTGATCGCTAACATTTCCTCATCGGAAAGTGGATCATTCATGATGGCATTCATATTTGACGTATATTGTGATTCTTTGACACTGAACGGTATGACGATCTGGCCGCGCTGCACGGCCCACTTTAGACAAATGGCAGACGGATGAACGCCTCTTTTCTTTGCCATTGATATGATAACTACATCTTCCATATCTACGGTATCCTCAGAAGTTTTGTCTCTATCGGGTCTGCTTGGCGATCCGAGTGGACTAAATCCTATAGGTTGAATTTTTTTATCAACCAAATAATTAAACAGTTCCGTTTGCTGGAAGTGAGGGTGCATCTCCATTTCATTTACTATTGGCTTGATTCGCGCATCTCGTAGCAGAAGCTCCATTTTTGGTAATGTCATGTTGCTGGTTCCGATATGTCTTACTAATCCCATATCTACTAATTTTTCCATGGCTCGCCAAGTTGCCATATAATTTTCATGGATATAGGGCTTTGCATCAGCGCTTCGTGATGCCACATCACATCCGGGTGAATGGAAATTTGGGAATGGCCAATGCACGAGGTAGAGATCCAGGTAATCGAGCTTAAGATTTTTTAAACTTTTGCGGCACGACTTAATCACATTTTCTGGTGCGTGCATGTCGTTCCAGAGTTTTGAGGTAATCCACAATTCTTCTCGATTGATGCCTGACGTCATGATGTCCGAAAAGGCATTACCGATAGTGTCTTCATTGCCGTATACAGATGCGCAATCGAAATGCCTGTAACCGAAAGCAGCCGCTTTTTTTACCGCTTCGGCAATTTGTTCATGCGAATATTTATCTGAACCAAAAGTACCCAGTCCTATTGATGGGATCTCTACGCCGTTAGATAATTTCTTTTTAGGAGCTAATGCTGAATTCAGGTTTTTCATTAATTTTTTTTCAGTTAGTGTGTTCGTTCTGCTATTTCGTTTATGGTATTAGTTGATTCTGTATCTGTATATCCATGGCTATTTTATTTCCTCATCAAACACAATTGCTACTTTTCCGCACTTGCCTTCGTTCATAAGTTCATATGCTTTATGTGCTTCGTCTAATGTGAAACGGTGCGTCACCAATTCTTCAGGATGAATGTTCCATCGGACAATTCGTTCCACTAACTCCTCCATTTTCCAGATGCTCGTAACCCAAGAACCATAAATTGTGATTTGGTCATGAATGATATCCGGACTGGGATTGAGTTCAAGAGTTCCGCCTTCACCGATAAATACGCATTTCCCCCATTTCCTTGTGCTACGGATGGCGAGTTGCCGGCCATGGGTATTGCCTGAAGTATCGGCCGTTCTTTCACATCCCATCCCATTGGTTATTTCCATGATTTTCTCAAATGTATCATCACCGGAAACAAAGACATGATCTGCTAGACCTTTATCGATGGCGATTTGGCATCGCTCCTTTACGGTATCAACACCAATAACAAGATTAGCACCCATCGCCTTGGCTAACATCATTGCTGCTAATCCTACGGGACCGATTCCTACCACCAAGACTGCGTCATTGCCAGAAATTCCTATCCTATCCAGACCTTCGTAAACGGTTCCAAATCCACAGGCAATCTGGGCTCCATCGGTATAAGTAAGTTCGTCTGGAAGTAAAACACAGTCTTTTTCATCGGCAACAATGTATTCTGCCATGCCGCCGTCGCGTTGCCATCCATAAGCTGCACGATAATCACTGGTGCAGCTTATCATATAGCCCCTACGACAATCATTGCAGCAACCGCAGCCAGAGATGTGATACAATAGGACACGATCACCCTTTTTGAATCTTCTGAGACCTGAGCCTTCTTTGATAATTTGACCGGCGGGTTCGTGGCCTGCCACCTTATTTTGATATGCTTCAGGTCCTTTGCCAAGATGCTCTCTATATATCGCGCGGATGTCGCTCCCGCAAATTGTCGATGATTTTGTTTTGATGAGTACCTGGCCATGTCCGGGTTCAGGAATTGCGACATCTTTCATCACCACCGTACTGTTGCCCGGTAGAAAAGCGCCTTTCATAGTATTCATAATTTTTTTAATTTAAGAGTAAGTAATACGAACTCACAGGTTATGTATCCGCACCATTCAACACTTGAACTTTATTCAATTACAAGGGGAACTTTAGTTTGTATCAGACGTCTCTGTGAGCGCGATGGGTCGAGTTTTATGCCGAGCATAAACTTCCCAATTGCATTGGGCGAACTGATTTCTCCCCTCGTAGGGAAGATGTGAAGCTCCGGGTATCCTCGATCCTCGATCTCATGCACGATAAGGCAACAGGGAAGAAATTGGGATGCGCTTTACCAAAATTTCAGTTTTATCTGATACTAATGACTTTAAAAAACAGCATCTCTGCGGATATTGCTCTTGTGGCTTGACCAGAGGCCAGCAAAAAGACAATTTGCCGCGCCGCCGCAGCCAAAGTGGTCACGGCGCTCATCAAATCGAACCAATCCACCGACAATTCCATGGCCGCGAAAATCTACACCACCAAAGACGCTCCGATCACTTCTTTGAAGAAAAAAACACTCGCCGTGATCGGTTTTGGCTCACAAGGCCATGCCCACGCTCTCAACCTCAAGGACAGCGGACTGAAAGTCATCATCGGACTTTATGCCAAATCCAAATCCCGCGAAGTGGCGAAAAAACTCGGTTTCGAGGTGATGGACACAGCAGAAGCGGTCAAAGCTGCCGACGTGATTTTTGTGGCGACGCCGGACACGGTGATTTCCTCGGTTTATGAAAAGGACATCGCGCCTAACCTCACCAAAGGCAAGACTCTGTTATTTTCCCACGGTTTTGCGGTGCATTTCAAAACGATCACTGCACCGAAGAATGTCGATGTGATCCTCGTGGCCCCCAAAGGCCCGGGCCACACGGTGCGCTCGCAATTTGTAGCTGGTAAAGGCGTGCCCGGTTTAATTGCTGTCTATCAAGACGTGTCTGGCAAGGCCAAACAAACGGCCCTCGCATGGGCTGGCGGCATCGGTTGTGCCCGCGCCGGGGTTTTCGAAACCAACTTCCGCGAGGAAACCGTGACCGATTTGTTTGGTGAACAATGCGTGCTTTGCGGCGGTGCCGCTGCGCTGGTGAAGGCCGGATTTGAAACCCTCGTTGAAGCCGGATACCAACCCGAGATGGCTTATTTCGAGTGCCTTCATGAACTCAAATTGATCGTGGACTTGATGAACGAGCAAGGCATCGCCGGGATGCGTTTCTCGATCTCGGAAACCGCCGAATGGGGCGATGTCCACATCGGGCCAAAAATCATCGATTCCTCCGTCAAGAAGCGCATGCAGAAGCAGCTCAAGGAGATCGAATCCGGGAAATTTGCCAAAGAATGGATCGCCGAATACGAGGGCGGTTACAAGCGCTTCAATGTGATTCGCAAACAGGAAGCCAATCACCAAATCGAAAAAGTGGGCGAAAAACTGCGCTCCACCATGAGCTGGCTGAAACAGAAGAAGATCCAGAAGGGCGCTAGCCAAGCAAGCTTCACATCTTCCTCAAAATAAGTTCCGTTTTATTTCTCCAAACGCCCGTCATCCCACGTGGGAGACGGGCGTTTTTCATAATGTTATAGGAAGCTCATTAGTTTGGAGATCCTTACATTCCAGCAAGCAGGCGCGATTGAAATCATAAGTCTTTGATAAAAAACACATTGCAATCTCGCGCAGCTCCTACGTGATTGCGTGGAACTTCTCATTTGCCAGTTTTTCATTTGTAGGTTTAAGTTTGGGGGCTCGCTATCCCGCACACCCCCCGCACTCATGAAAACACCTGTGTCTCCCCGCACGGTTGCGCTCATTGTTCTAGGGCTGATAGATCCGCTACCGGCCCAGAACTTGACCTGCACCTCATATTCCAGCTCTGCTTACTCCAGTGCTGATAGCAAACATCGGGTCGGTTTCGTGGTCCCAGGGAGCTACGAGGTTCCAGCTGTGCAACGCGTGAAAGGCGAAATTTCCCATGTGGATTCTGTTTTGAATACTCAGGATTCCCTCAATCTCGACGAAAAACGCGACACTGCACGCGAAGTGGAGTCCGTGGTGGATCTCAGTTTGCTGCGCAGCCCATCTGTTTTCAGAAAATCTGAAGTCAGCAGCCGCGGTGCACACTATGAAGTCGATACCAACAGCCTGCAGAAAGGCTTGGAGCAAATTTCAGCTGCCTATCGCGAGTCCTGCAAAAAAGAGAAGGCTCCAGACTGCTCGGCAATCTCCCTCTCGGTCGAAAAACAGATCAAATTGGACTCCGCGAAAGTTCTCGAAATTGTGGAGCGTGAAGTCGGCGCCAATCCGGGCTGCGCATGTGAGATCGTAAAATCTGCTATTCATGCCAGCGATGCCAGATCGAAGGAAGTGGTATCCATCGCGGAAACTGCCATCCATGCTTCACCGGAATCGATGAGGATCATCTCGCAATGCGCGATTGCCGCCTCACCAAAATCGGTCGTTAGCGTGCAGGCCCTGATCACCAAGCTCGAGCCCAATGGTGGCGCAGCCGGAGACAGTGCCAAAAGCGCCAAGAGCTCCATATCAAACGTTGCCGCAGTGGTTTCCGAACCTCCGCCCGACCCGCTCGACCGCCCATTCATTCCGCCACTTCCACCGTCACCGTAGTATCCGCCTCAGGTCACTGATGTGAACCCATCGCCATACCCCGTGTTAACTGATTGATCTTTCCATGCATGTCCTATTCTCAAAGCTCTGAGAACAGGACATTTTTGCACCTCATAGACCCTTGAACCTACTGAGTCCATCCAAAATTCTAACTGAAATGTGACAGGATTTTAGCGACAGCCGCTTCCGGTGTTAGGCCGTGCAGATTGCGCAGAGTTTCCGGCTTTCCGTGTTCAATGAACTCATCTGGCCAACCGATGCGCTCGACAGGAGTGTGAATGCCGGAAGTATGAAGATATTCGATCACTCCAGCACCGAATCCATTGAGCAAAACATGATCCTCGAACGTACACAGCACACGGCATTTTCCAGCATATTGCTCCAGCACTGCGGTGTCCATCGGCTTGATGAAACGCGGGTTGATCAAGGCCACAGATAAGCCGCGACTTTCTAGCAGTGCCTTAGTGCGAACTGCCATTTCAAACATCGATCCCAATCCAATCAACGCAACATCTGCGCCGTCCTCGACGATTTCCGCTTTGCCAATTTCTAGCAGTCTCGCCCGTTTTTTGATCGCTGTGCCGGAAATTGCACCGCGCGGATAACGAATCGCGGATGGTCCCGCATCGTATTCCGCCATGGTATGCAGCATGTCCACGAGTTCATCCTCGTCTTTCGGTTGCATATGAACGATGCCCGGCACATGGCGCAGGAAACCGATGTCAAAAAGTCCGTGGTGAGTGGGACCATCATCACCGGATAATCCACCGCGATCCATACAAAGTCTAACCGGCAATCCTTGCAACGCCATGTCATGAATAATCATGTCGTATGCACGCTGCATGAAGGTTGAGTAAACTGCTAGAAACGGACGGAATCCCTCAGTGGCAAGGCCGCAGGCAAACAACGCCGCGTGTTCTTCCGCGATGCCGACATCGAAATAACGATCGGGCAGTTCGTCTTTGAAAATTTCAAGTTTGGTGCCGCCCGGCATCGCTGCGGTGATGGCAACAATCTTCGGGTCTTTTTTTGCTAGATCTGTGATCGTGCGGCCGAAGATATCCGAACACGTCGGCGTGGCGGAAGTATCAGTGGAGCCATCGTCGATATGATAGGTTCCCAGGCCGTGGAACTTGCCGGGATTGTCGATTGCTGGCTGATAGCCAAAACCTTTTTTGGTGATGATGTGAAGCACGACGGGTTCGTGCAGAGTCTTGAGATGTTCGAAGGTGCGGATCAATAGTTGCACGTCATGGCCATCAATCGGCCCGTAATAACGCAGGCCAAATTTTTCGAACAATACGTTAGGAAACAATAAGTTTTTGGCACCTTCTTCGACTTTGTGAGCCAAGGTGCGCGCAGCTTTACCGGCGATTTTTTCGACAAAATCTGCTGCTTTCGCGCGGACTGAGGCAAAGGTGTGATGGGTTTGCAGAGCGTTGAAATAGCGCGCGATCGCGCCGACATTTTTATCAATCGACCATTCGTTATCGTTGAGCACTACGATCAATTTACGCGTGGTTTCCGCAATGTTGTTGAGCGCTTCTAACGTCGGGCCGCAGGTGTAGGCGGCATCACCGGTCACTGCGACCACGTGATTGTCATGGCCGACAAGATCGCGCGCCGCAGCCATGCCGAGCGCGGCGGATAGAGCGGTTCCGGCGTGGCCTGCACCGTAGGCATCATGTTCAGATTCGGAGCGCAGGAGAAATCCATTGAGGCCTTGGTAGGTTCGGATGGTGTGGATTTTATCCGCACGACCCGTGAGCATTTTGTGCACGTATCCTTGGTGCGCTACATCGAAAACAAACTTGTCATCGGGCGTGGAAAACACGCGATGAAGTGCGATGGTCAGTTCGACCACACCGAGGTTCGGGCCGAGATGCCCACCGGTTTTGGAAAGCGAGGTGATGAGAGAATGCCGAATCTCCGCTGCGAGTTTGGTCAAATCTTCCTGAGCAAGATTTTTGACATCGCCCGGAGATTGGATAGATAGCAGCAGCGGGCCAAGTGCAGGAGGCTCAGAAGAGTCGGATGTCATCGTTTTCGGTATCGTCCAGATCAGAGGATTGGTTATTAAATTTTTCTGTTTGGGATTCAGATTCGTGTTCTGGCCCCGACTGATTGCGCAGTGTGATCAGTTCGATCCGGTTTCTAGCAGATTGAAGAACTGATTCGCAACGATCAAGAAGCAGTGAGCCTTTTTCGTATGCAGCCACAAGTTTTTCTAATGGAAGTTGCTCGTGCTCCATGGCCTCGACTATCGATTCGAGGCCAGCCAAAGCGTCCTCAAAAGTAAGCTCGGAGTCTGTGGTTTCCAGTTCGGATTTGCGTCGTGCCATGAAATTATTTGCTTGGAGCCTTCTCGTTGGTGCGGATGGCTCGCTCGCTGTAATAAACCATATCCAAACCGACGAGTGGCTGTCGGTATGGGTAACGTTTGGTGATTTCCTGAATTTTCTGGCTCTTGTCGTAGAGGGAAAATCCAGGTGGATAGGTGGCGAGCATCGCCCTGCCGTCCAGCACTAGAGCAGCAAAATCCTTGTAACGCTCCGCGACTTCCGTCGCTGTGCCGGAGCCATGAGAGCAGGGAGAAATCAGAATGCCAACCGTCGGTGTTTGTAGATCCGAGGCGATATTTTCGAGAGTCCTAAAGCCATCGGCGGTGGGTGGCAGCCAAATGCTCACGCGGTCGGCATACCAAGCTACGGCCCACGGTTGATCGGAAAACACGATCTTGTTTTTGTCCACCCATCCTTTGAGGCCTGTGGTCTTGCTATTCAGTGCTGGCGCGTAATACGGCGGCCAATGTGGGACGCCGCCGCGATCACGCATGGTCATGCCCAATTTAACTTCACGTGGCAGCGCCAAAACCAAAGGCAGAGCGCAAACGACGACGATCACCATCAGGTGGACGTTTCTCAACACTGGCGTGCTGGCAACAAAATCGAGGCGATTCCAAAGGATGGAAAGAAAGGCAAGTCCGTATGCCGTCATGATTGGTGCGAAAAGCAAATGAAGTTGGTTAGGATCCAGCGGCGCGGTGCTGACACCGAAAAACGCTAGACCGAGCGCGGTCGTGACCCACATCAGTAAGATTCCCCAGCGGAAGATCGCGATGGATTTTCGCTTAAATGAATGGAGCAGTGAGATGAAAAATAGCGGTGCCACAATGATGCCTGCCAAAAACGGAATGATGTCGGTGGTTTGCAGCAATGTGGTGCTGAGGATTTTGGAAATCAGGCCTTCAAGGACTAGCGGCTCTGCTTGCAAGTCGGTGTTGCGCATCACCATGAGTTCCGAACCGCTGCCGAGTCCGTTGTAAAGGGTGAGATATGCCGTTCCAAAAGGTGTCCCGGTGATTCTTTGATTGCGCAGCACTGGACCGACTGCCGCAATCACCACCAGTGCTAACACCACCAGCCCGACAATGCCTCGGGGACGGAATGTCACCGCTGCGAAAATGATATAGCCCAGCGCAATCCAAACCGTCATCCAGTGAGTCAACGCCAACAACGTGAAAAACACGCCCGCGATAGCAGCTGGAGTCATAGCGATGCGTCCTTCCGATGCCGCTTCCACCGCACGATAGACGAAATAAATTCCGCAGGAGAATAACAGCAGCATCAGCATTTGCGGCAAACCGCTCAGCGAGTAATCCCAAAAAGTTTGGCAAAACAACATCAAGATGGCGCTCACTCCAGCGATCTTTGCATCGAAAATCCTCGAAATCAGCAGGTAATTCACACCGATCGCCATCAGGAAAAACAACGTGGAAACAGTGGCGATCACTCGATCTAACTCATACACCAGTTCATTTGCCCCCATTTGCCATGCTTCCGCATCATCCGCGCCGATGACTTTCAACACCGCCGCATTGATCAGTGGATTGAGTGGCGAATGATAGGTGTCCTCGAAATTTGTCAACGAGACCGAGCGCTTGTCCACTTTCGCCGCCTGATAATAGGCGACTGGCCGGATCATCTTAGTGCAAAACCCATTGCCTCGGGCAATTTCCCGGGCAATCTGCGCCTGATCCATCGCGTGAGGCGAGTTCAAGCCCCGAAATAGAGTGAACAAATTGCCGAGAGTCAGCAGGATGAGAACAAGAAAAAAGAGGCTGCGACGGACCAGAATGCCGGCGTCAACATGGGAAGGATTGATACTCATGAGGGGTGTTGAAAATGGGAGAAGTGGTAATCAAATGCCGAGATCCTTCAATTTGCGTTGGAGAGTCCTGCGGCTCACGCCCAAAAGCTCTGCAGCGTGAGTGCGATTGCCCCCGGCGATGGAGAAGGCGTTGCGGATGGTAGTCGTTTCGAGCGCATGCAAGTTGAAATCCGGCTTGGGATCAAGGGTGATTTTGGCCGGGCCGGGAGATTGCCCTGCCGATCCCGGTTGGGAAAGCAGGAATTGTGGCAAATGCCGAACATCGATCACCGGGTCATTGCTCATCACCACACCGTGTTCGATCGCAGTGCGCAGCTCCCGCACGTTGCCGGGCCATGAATAAACTTGCAACAGCGCGAGAGCGTCATCGGTTAGAGCCTTCACCGGACGTTCGTTTTCCTTGGCGAATTCCTTGAGAAAACTGTTCGCCAACAAAACGATGTCTTCCCTGCGCACACGCAATGGCGGCATGTCGAGTTTCACCACATTGAGTCGGAAATACAGATCCTCGCGGAAAGTCCCGGCATCCACCAATTCTCGCAGTCGTTTGTTAGTCGCCGCAACCACCCGCACGTCCACCTTGATCGGCGTATTGGAGCCCACCCGTTCGATGGTGCGCTCGGACAAAACCCGCAGCAGCTTGATTTGCGTGGCTGGATCGATCTCGCCGATTTCATCGAGGAAAAGCGTGCCACCATCCGCTTGTTCGATGCGTCCGATCCGGCGTTGCGCAGCTCCAGTGAACGCGCCTTTTTCATGACCAAAAAGTTCGCTTTCTAGCAGTTGCGGCGAAAGTGCCGCGCAATGGACCGTGACCAATTTGGCTGCCGGACGACCGGAAAGATGGTGCAGCAAACTGGCCACCACCTCCTTGCCAGTGCCGGACTCGCCTTCGATCAGCACCGTGGCTCGGGTCGGCGCGACTTGCTGAATCAACTCGGTGACTTTGTGAATCTCAGGCGATTTGCCGATCAGGCGGTCGAGTTTGTTAGAAGACTTGGCTTGCTGGGTGAGTTGTTTGTTTTCCGTTTCTAGGTTGCGGCCCCGCAGGGCGCGCTTGAGAAGCATTTCCACTTCATCGAGATTGAGCGGCTTGGTGACAAAATGCCACGCGCCGCGCCGCATCGCTTCCACCGCCGTATCCACCGAGCCGTAAGCCGTCATCATGATTGCCACCGGCGGCTCGGGCATTGCCAGTACTTTATCTAGCAAATCCATGCCGGAATCTCCGCCCATCCGCAAATCCGTTAGTAATAACTGGATCGACTCGCTTTTCAAAATCGCCAATGCCTCAGCATTGCCGCCAGCCGTGTAAACATCGAACTGTTCCTCCAAGGCGCTGCGCAATCCCTCACGAGTGGAACGCTCGTCATCAACGATTAGAAGTGTGGGCAGCATGGCTAATTAAAGTTTCAAAGTTGAGCGGATTCGAGGTCGATCACGGCATCTGGTGAGCCTAACAAGCGCACCGACCGTTCGCTGTGCGGCAAGTGAATGATCACGCGGGTTCCTTGGTTTTCCTCGCTCTCGATGGCGATTTCTCCGCCGTGTTCGCGCACGATGCGGCGCACAATGAGCAAGCCAAGGCCAGAGCCGGAGGATTTGGTGGTGCGGTAAGGTTCAAAAATCGCACCCATGTGTTCTGGGGAAATTCCGGTGCCGTTGTCCTCAATGGATAGAATGTATTCGAAGTCGTTCGCGCGGCTGCGAATGGTGATCAGGCCATCGTGACTCGGCAGCGCCTGATAGGCATTGCGGATCAGATTGTAAAAAACTTGTTGAAATTGGCCTGCATCTAACATCGCCTGCGGCATCGATTCCATCAAATCCAGCTCCACCGTGATTTTGCGCGATGCAAGTTCGGTTTCTAGCAATCCAAGCGTCTCGCGCAGAACGGCATTGATATCGTGGCGCTCGCGCAATGGCGTGCTGGGCCGCACGGCGTGGAGAAATTGCTTGAGGATGATATCGAGCCGCTGGATTTCATCGCGGGCGGTGGCTAGATTTTCTTCTAGCGGCTCGCGCTCGCTGGCCGATAACTTGCGGAGTTTTCGGCCGAGTAACTGGAGGTGAATATCGAGCGAATTGAGTGGATTGCCGATTTCATGCGCCACTCCGGCGGCTAACAAAGTGAGCGCGTTCAAACGTTCGGACTCCAAATTCTCCTCCGCCTCGGCCCGGGTGCGCGTGAGATCCCGCACCAACATCACAAACCCAAGCGATTCACCGGAATGTTCGCCGTCATCGATGGGAGCCAGATAGAAATTCAAAAAACGATTTTCAGGATAAAAAACCTCAAGATCTCGGCTGATCGTGCGCCCAGGTTTGCCGAGCGTTTTCCAGTCCAACCCGCGCACTTGTGAGGACAACGGTTGCCCCACCGCCTTCTCCGCGTCAAAACCAAAAAACCGACTGGCCGCATGATTGACAAAGCCGATCACCCCATCCGAATCCAAAATGATCACGCCTTCCTGCAATGCCTGAAAAACCTTTTCTAGAAAACCTTTCTCGCGGATCAACCGGGTGACAATCTGTTGGACTTCGCCGCGCTCCACCTTGTAGAGTCGATCCACAAGCTTTTCTACAAAACCAGATTTCAATGCGAGTCTTGAGTTGGAATTTTTGGCTTCAAATGGGCATCCCTTGCGTTCTTCATTGCACGTTCTTCATGGCTCCCTGCTTTTCGTTGGCGCGACAAATTGACACAGTCCACCGGCAAAGGCAACCTGCTTCCCGCGAAATCAAAACAGCACAGCCCACTGGGTGCCGACGCTGGCGCGGTGGAAGACCTTGCAGAACTCCGCCAAGCTCCCGGCAGGAACGGAGATTCAAAAGGAGCGCAGGCGGCCCGCCCAATACTGTCATCTTAGACGATTATGACGGTTGTCTGACGCACCCTCGCGTTCGCCTTGGTGCCTCGCTTCCTCA
>ENA-OFCF01000080-OFCF01000080.1-metagenomes-genome-assembly--contig:-NODE-80-length-47672-cov-17.167734_pt1 | contig 47672 bp, 39 predicted proteins | sample MGYA00153387_OFCF01 | MGnify analysis MGYA00153387 | reverse complement strand
GTAGGGGTGCCCCTTGTGGGTACCCTGGATCTACACTAAGTACTAGTATATTTAAACCGTCTTGTCTAAAGCCTAAAGCCTAAAGCCTAAAGCCTAAAGCCTAACCCCTAATTACAATCGCTTCGATCTGGGCGATGTTTGTCTCGCGATCGACGGCTGTAATCGCCCACCGCAGGGGTTCGCCCCATTGTTGGAGTGTGGTTTCGATCGCTGTATCTAGCTCTCCTAGAACGGCTTTGATATCCATCTCAATCTCGATCGATTCAATAATCATGTAAGTTCAGATGCCTAATTTTATCTCTATCTGCTCTCAATATCTGACTCGATTGCTCATCGTAGCTGGGATCTGGTTATCGCTGGGCATAAACGATTTCACCCTAGCGATCGGGACTCAGACCAATTATAGTCGGATCGATCTCAAAGGTCGAGACTTTGCAGGTCAAGATCTCACTGGCGGCGTATTCGTATCGGCAGAAATGCGCGGTGTAAATTTTAGTGGGGCTAATTTAACCAACGCCATGTTGACAATGGGAGTCCTGCTCAAGACAAATCTCTCAGGAGCCAATCTAACTGGTGCATTAGCCGATCGAGCCACCTTTGATGAAGCCGATTTGACTAATGCTATTTTAACCGAAGCCACCCTGACTCGATCGCGATTTTATGGTGCCAAAATTACTGGGGCTGATTTTACCGATGCTCTGATCGATCGAGCACAAGCCAAACTACTCTGCGAAACAGCCGATGGGACAAATCCGGTAACTGGAGTCGCCACCCGCGATAGTCTGGGTTGTCAGTAAGTTAAGAAATAAGGAATAATAGAGAGTAGTGTAGCGATCGGCATGGGCAATTGAACCCCCAACCACTATGGTGTATTTAGTTGTGGTTGATGCTTTTCCCCAAATTGTAAAGATTTGCCAAAGATCCTCATATTCTCTGACTTATTTCTTCACTTGTGGCACCCAGAGTAGATAAACTACTCTAATAGAAGATATCTAAACATCCTTTTGCAATTAATATGAGTGTAGTTAGTCAAGTTATTCTCAAAGCCGATGACGATCTGCGCTACCCCAGTAGCGGAGAACTCAAAAATATCCAGTCATTTCTGCAAACTGGCGAACAGCGGATTCGGATCGTTACCACTCTAGCAGAGGGTGAGAAAAAAATTGTCGAGCAAGCTAGTAAGCAGTTGTGGAAGCTGCACCCTGACTATATTGCACCAGGTGGCAACGCTTACGGACAAAAACAACGCAGTCAGTGTATTAGAGACTATGGTTGGTACCTCCGATTAGTCACTTATGGAGTACTAGCTGGAGATATCGGACCGATCGAACAAATTGGCTTGATTGGCGTACGGGATATGTACAACTCCCTCGGCGTTCCAGTTGCAGGTATGGCTGATTCGATCGCCGCACTCAAAGAAGCATCTTTGAGCCGCCTCAGCGAGGAAGATGCCGCCGCCGCCGCTCCCTATTTTGACTACATTATTCAAGAAATGTCCTAATCGCCATTGACTGTTGAGTGTTGGTACATTTTACGGATCGATCCAACAACCCTCAGCAATCCTGGGGGTTATTTCTGTACTGATATAAATGAATTTAATTGAGTTTCTACTAAAAGCATCTTGGAAGAGCGTACTGGCTGCTGCCATTACCGGATCGATTAGTGGTATCGGTAGTGCTGGCGCGATCGCCCTCATCAATCACTCGATCGGTCAAATTAGCCCAACTCAGCCCCAAGCACCACCGCAACTATTATGGGGCTTTTTAGGACTAGTTACCGTCGCCTTGACTACCACTTTGATTTCACAGTTTTTGTTAGCACAGTTGGCGCAAGATGCCATCTACAAACTGCGGTTGCGGATTAGTGGTTGGATTTTGGCATCGCCATTGCGACATCTAGAAGAACTTGGGAGTAGTCGCCTCCTGGCTACTCTGACAGAAGATATTCAAGCGATTTCCAGTGGTGTATTTAGTATTCCGACGCTGTGTGTTAACGCTGCGATCGTGATTGCATCTTTGGCTTATCTGGGCTGGCTATCGATGTGGGTGTTGCTGGGGACACTGGTATTTATGGGCTTGTCAATTAGTCTGGTGCAAGTGCTAATCGATCGAGCAGTTCGATCGTTTACCGCAGCTAGGGAAGAGAATGATGCCCTGATGCAGCACTTTCAAGCAATTACCAACGGCATCAAAGAACTCAAACTTCACTTCCAACGTCGTGAAGATTTCGTGCAAGAGGACTTACAAACCACCGCCGCTACTCTGCGCGAATATCGGATTGGCTCTCAACGGGCGATCGCCTTGTCTGGCGGTGTGGGCGAGTTATCATTCTTTGTATTATTGGGATTATTAGTCTACGGCTTACCCCAAATTCAGACAGTTTCTGCCGAACTACTATCGGGCTATGTGCTTACCATATCCTATCTGATGCGACCGATCGGCAACACCTTGGCGATTTTACCCAGTCTGACTCAAGCAGGTGTAGCACTCCGCAAGATCGATACTTTAGGGCTATCTCTGGCTAGTCGTGCGGAGACATTAGCGCGGATCGGTACAACCGATCGTCAATTCAAGCAGATCGAGATCCGTCAAGCTACCCACAGCTACCAGCTTGCAGGGCAGGAAAATACTTTTACACTAGGACCTGTCGATCTGACGCTCTATCCTGGCGAACTAGTATTTATCGTTGGTGGTAATGGTAGCGGCAAATCAACTTTAGCAAAGCTGATAACTGGGCTATATGTGCCCGATGCTGGTGAAATTTTGTTAGATGGCATCTTAGTTGACGATCGCAATCGCGAATTATATCGGCAGTTATTTTCGACAGTATTCGCGGACTTTTATCTATTCGATCGACTTTTAGGTTTAGGGCTACAAGATTTAGACGCACAAGCCAAAACTTATCTAGAACAACTCCAACTCACCCACAAAGTCACCATCGAAAATGGTAAACTTTCCACCACAGCTCTATCCCAAGGACAGCGCAAACGCTTGGCACTCCTCACAGCTTACCTCGAAGATCGCCCCATCTATTTATTTGATGAATGGGCAGCAGATCAAGATCCATTTTTTCGAGAGATTTTCTATCAGCAGCTATTACCAGAGCTAAAACAGCGCGGTAAAGCAGTACTTGTCATCAGCCATGACGATCGCTACTTTCATCTAGCCGATCGATTACTCAAACTCGACTACGGACAAATCGTTAACAGTTGACAGATGTAGGGTGTGTTAGGCGGCTGCCGCATGAGCACCAATGTTTAATACCAGGGATCTGATTTAGGATTGCTATATCATTTCATGGCGATTCAAGACTAAACCATCCACTAATTCCACAATTGCCACCAAGGTTTTCCACTCCAGGGAGCACCAGCGACGAATTGTTTTCCACTAGCAGTATTCCCAAAATAAGCCCAATAGACACCCAGATTACTATGATTATTGGGATCGCCAACTACTTGCCCTGGTTCGAGCCACTCGCTGTTACCCAAGTTGTACCACTCTTGAAATTGTTGGCAACTGAAAAAACCACCAGTAATTGAATGCAGGACTAAAGTTTTACCTGTTTGAATATATGTACCAAACCGATCGATCCGGATCTTTTCTGTCGATCGATTGGTAATACTGGTTGAGTAATACGGCTTCTGCCGATCTTCAGGATTGCAACAGTGCTGGACATCCAGAAAATTTGTACCTACCTTCAAGTCAGCCCAATCCACCGTCGCAAAAATCACATCTTCGATCGTTGGACGTGAGCCGTCAGATCTGGCTTTAAGTGCTGTCGCAAACTGTAAGCCATTGGCTGGGGTTGATTCCATCCTGTTAATTTTGACAGTTTCGATCTTACTTAGCTTACCTGTTGTCATCCCAAGATCGAGATTCGACTCTGGCATCCTTTGTAGCTGCTCACCCATCACTGACTACCTAAATTCATCACTAAACTGACTGACATAGCTTTAGAATGCCCATTCGATCGCCAAAATCGATACTTTCGACCTGTTTTGGTCAATTAAAGTAGCGACGGTTATGTCCCTGTCAAGTATGTAACAACCAAGTGATGTAGATCTCGCGTCTATTTTGGGTATGTTATGGATATCAAGATCTCAGCAGCGCGATCTACCATAGCCGCTGATTCGGTCTTTCTTATCTCATAATCACCGTAATGGTTGTATAGATCGTCACTATTTAGTCTAAAATTTATACTTAATTTGCGCTGGAAGCCAGATAAATCTGATTCGATCGGAATAGTTGCATCTTATAATGAATGTCAATCTTGACCACCCATTAAATCTGCTAACTGTATCGTGACTATCAGTATTCAACCTGGCATGACGATTAAGCTAAGTTGCTAATAGTGTTGACGATCGCCCAGATAGGGTTCGGCAAGTGTTGAGTCAGGTTAAAAGTGTCGATCGATCGTACATCTGGCAACCCACACCAACCCACTCAACCCTAGTCTATGTCAATTTGAACATCCTAAATTTAAAAGTGAGGAGCACCACCCGAATGTCATCAGCATTTTGGAAATCTGTATTAATTAGCCCTGTAGTCTTGGGGATCGCTCTGTTTTTATCCGCTAGGGTAATGGCGACCCCGAAAAGTAATGGGGTTGATGCTGCACCAGTTGTCAGTAGTGCCAGGAACTTAATCTTGAACAAAGCCAGTGGTACTACACCTGTTAAAGTTGCCGCTAACGAAACAACTCCAGCTACTACCACTCCAGCTACCAAGCCACTAACAGATTTTACCGACGACGTTGCCACTGATATCGTCAAACCCAGTGATTGGCAGTACATAGCCCTCCAAGGTGTCGCTACCAAATATGGTTGTAATCCCAATCTCAACAACCAACCCGTCTCTCAGATTGAATTTGCCCGTGGTTTAAACACTTGTCTGGGCAAAGTTGAACCCCTACTGGCTCAACAACCTGGTAGTGTCACCCGTGAAGATCTGGAAGTTATTAAAAGACTGACTCAAGAATATCGCGCTCAACTGACTGAAATTGATAGTCGTCTGACTAACACGGACAAAAAAGTCGCTCAACTGCAAGCGAACCAGTTTTCCACCACCACCAAACTCAAAGGCGAAGCGATTTTCAATATCACTGGAGCCGTTAGTGGTTCTAACGCCAACAATACATTATTTGGCGATCGTGTCCGACTATTATTTGAAACTAGCTTCAGTGGTAAAGATAAGCTCTACACGCGTTTAGCAACAGGCAACCAACCTGGTGTAACGAGTAATCTCAAAAATGGGTCTACCCCTGAAGGTACTCAAGTATCCGAAGGTGGTAGCAATAATGCTGCTAGTGTAGACTGGTTAGCTTATCAGTTTCCTGTAGGTAGCACTAATTTGTACGTGCCAGCTTTCGGTGGGCTTCACGTTGATTACGCGCCCACCTATGGATCGAATTTTGAGGATGCTACTGGTGGTAATGGTGCCCTAAGTTCCTTTGCAGAATCTAGCCCGATTTACAAAATTGGTGGTGGGGCTGGGTTTGGTACCAATTTCCCCTTAGCCGATAAGGGATTAACCTCCGTTACAGTCGGCTACCTAGCGGGTAGTGCAAATAGACCTACCGCTGGGCAAGGTTTATTCAATGGTGACTACGCTCTGTTAGGACAGTTGAATTTCAAACTCAGCGATAAGCTTGATGCTGGTCTGACATATGTCAACAGTTATCACACTGGTAACAACCCGATTTATGCCTTTGGTGGTGCTGGTGGCTCAAGTCCGACTCAGTTGCTCCCAAACAGTGGTGGAGTGACAGGTACTGCTCCAGCTAACGGTAATTTTGCTGGTACTACTGCCAATTCCTATGGTGCTGAGTTTGCTTATAGGGCTAGCGATACTCTAGCCTTCAATGGATTCGTACTAAATACCAGTGCGAATAAAAGTGGCATCGGCAGACAAGACCTGTGGAGTTATGGTGCTGGAGTCTCTTTACCTAACGTTGATGGCAAAGGTGGCTTAGTTGGGTTGCTAGTTGGAGCCGAACCTTATGTTGGAGGTACTGGTAGTACTCCATTCCACCTTGAAGGTTTCTACAAATACAAATTCAGCGACAATCTCAGTATTACTCCTGGTTTGATCTATCTTACAGCACCCAACCAAATTAATGGCAATAGTGCCTTAATTGGTGTTGTTAGAACTACTTTCACGTTCTAACGATCGATCCCAACTTAATTACTTAAAGTTATATCCCCGACTTCTAACAGAAGTCGGGGATATTTTGAGTATATACGATCAGCCCTATATTAAATATTTAGGTGAGATTAAACAGGCGAGTTGAGCCATGCCAATTGCCACTCGCTCATCTGGAAATTTTAAGCTGATAATTCCGCCCTTCTTGAGAATTATTTGGTGATAAACCTTTGCAAATATCAATAATTCAGCCCATTCACTCAAATTAGGCTCATGTCCGACTAATGCTATTGTCGAGATTGAACTTTGTGGATCTCTTTGGTTCCACCCCATCAACCAAGACTCAATTCTTCCCATTGGTTTCAAATCCTCAGATATCTCTAATTTAGTACTAATTTGCTTTTCAATTAGGATATCAGCAGTTTGTTGTGCGCGCACGAGCGGACTAGTAATAATTAGATCGAATGTTATCTCCAATTCTGCCAGTCTATCGGCAACTTGTTCGACTTTTTTACGTCCTACTTTAGTAAGAGATCTAGACTCATCATTAGCCATTTGGTCTAAGGCGAACGGATCTGGCTCGACAGCAATACCATGACGAATTAAATATAAATACATATTCTATTAATTATTTATTTGAGATCGATTGATTCTGTTATACCAGGGGTATAGGGGAACGACTAGATCGCAACTAGTAGTTAATTGGGTGACGATCTATTGATACATAGATCGATTGATGGGGAATTATAAAATGAAGGGTAAATATCTCGATCCGATCGAGGGTGCAGTAGTTATGACAAACCAGAATGTGGAAGAATTTGCGATCGTCCAAAATCGGCGATTCCATTGGGTATTTTTACCCAAGCGGAAAGCTTGGATTCAGACTTTAATTTTATTGCCTTTTGGCTTACCTGTTGGTAATTTTTTGGCGAGTAGCTCGCATTTTTCAATTAATTCAATCGTCGAGGGACATCAATATTTGATTGGCGTGCTTTCGATGGTGGTTAATTTACTACTCCCTAGTTTATTTTTTGCGTTCTTATTCCACTGGGGCTGGTTTATTTGGCATCAAAAATCATCCACATGGTACCCCAAAGCACAAGCATTGTGGGCTGGGGCTTATGCTACTGTAACGATCGCCGTATCATTTGCGCTCGTCGGACTATTCACTGATAGCTTGGGAATCTGTGGTAATCCAGCCTGGGGCGATGTCGGTGAAACTTTGTTCTGTAATCTCGACGGCTATGCCTTTGAATCCAAATCTTGGTTTGGGGCATGGTTTATCATCGCTGCTTACTGTTATCAGGTTCAAAACTCGATTCGGCAAAGCGGATACGCCAACAAAGCCCGCTTTCAACTGTTCGATCGACACAATCATAAATCACGAGCGGATCTTAGCAATTTTAGTGCCGTTGCCACTGATGGTGACTTATCAACCCATGACGATCTTAGATCCATGCCGATCGATCCAATTATCGAACTGAGGGAAGACTAAACCTGGATTTCACTACAATGCTAAAATACGACTGTATCAATTAAGGTAGCACGACCACACCGTAGGGCAATCGCCACTAAGTAAATTGCTAAAACAAAATCATCATAGTCTTAATCTGGGGAATATGTACCAGAAATTATTTGGTGCCGCGATCGTCTGTCTGGGATGTTGGGGACAAAGCTTACCCAGTATTGCCAATCCTGCCCCTGGGAATTTTCAGCCTCAGTCTGAGTTTAGACAGGCCGTCACTGCTGAGAACCCCACGGATTGGCACCCTACCACTCCTTACACCCTACGCTTGGTGCGGACTACTCTACCGCTCGCCAACAGAGGATCTAATCTGGTCGCCCAAATCACACAATCTCAGGCACAGCCATTACCGAACAACTCGATCGATCTTAGTCCCGAACTTATCAATGGTAGCCCCGTCTTGCAAAAATGGCTCAAGGGGATACCCGATGTGCTCGATGACATTAAAAACGATCCCAGTTTTCGGACGCGAGTAAAAGTTGGCTATTCTCAATATCCCTCCACCGGACAATCTGGCGGATTTAATCTGGCTGTTGATGATGTCTTCTTCGGACGTAGTGGACTCTCCGTGAGTGCCAACTATGATAGTGTGTTCAATGGTAGTCGGAGTGCATATGGTGTAGATGCTCAATACTATCTCTTACCATTAGGCGGTTATATTAATGTCACACCACTCGTCGGTTTTCGACATCTCCAAACCGATAAATACAGCCGCGACGGTTTAAATCTTGGTGTTAAGCTGATGCTAGTTCCGTCCCGTGGTGGTGGTGCAGATATAGCTCTGAGTCAAAGTTGGGTAGGTTTAGGCAGTAATACCGAAACAGGTTTGACAACTCTGTCAGTCGGCTATGCCATCACCAATAATCTTCGATTGTCTACAGACATTCAGCAGCAAAATGCTAAAGAAAACTACGATAGTCGCGTAGGTTTTGGAGTAGAGTGGATGCCTTAAAATCCTAGATTAAATAACCCATAACCATCTTCCATCCAAGCCTGCTTTCGGGTCGCGGTAATGCCGAGGTCGAGCAACAGACTTGGAGATTCCGCACTCAGCGTTGCCTGCTGATACAACCAGCGCACTAATCGCCAATGTTCTGGTTGAGAGTTATAGCAATAGCCATGAGTATTAGGACGAAAGTTTTAAAATATACTTCATAGCATCACGTAAACAGTCAAAGTCATTGAGACATTGACGAATACGATGTTTGAGCCAAGACCAACATCGTTCAATCTTATTGAAATCTGGAGAGTAAGGTGGTAAGACAAAATTTGGCATCCGGCTTGCTCGATTAATTCGGCAATTCGACCACCTTTGTGAAAGGTGGCATTATCGATGATTAACCACTGTCCAGGTTTCAAGCATTTAATCAAACAAGTCTCAATCCAGGTTTCAAAAACAGTTCGGTTGCCTGCTCCTTCAACTGTAAAAGATGCAATGGTCGGTAAACCCGACCGGACGAACTCCGCAACAACGCCCGATGATGGAAGACGAAGTAATAGCAGCACAACTGGAACAGCTAGTCATACCAGCACTCATTACCCAAGAAAAATACTATCGCCAGTTGGGAATGAGGGACAGAATCCTGAATCTGCCACTAATGGTAGCCGCAGTGCTGACACTAATCTGGCGAGACGTTGCTGGAGTCACAGAACTAAGCAGAATACTGGCGAGAGAAGGATTCTGGTGGTGCGAACCCAAACAAGTTACAACAAGCATTACCTTTAGAGATTTCTGACGTTTCCCGCCCAACTATTTGAGAGCATCTTTAGAGAATTGCTGCCAGAATTCGAGCGAAAATGGCACAGCCGAAGTCAAAAGACACTAATATTGTTAGATCGGCTCTCCCCATATGAATTTTAACCTAGCTCCTTTATTGAATCTACCTAATGTTGTTGCATCTGACTATTCAAACACATTAGGTCCGGTTATTATCAAGATAGAGTTAATTAATGATGGAATTAATTGCCCTAATTGCAATACATACACAGGTAAAGTACATCAGACTCGTCCAGTTTTAATTAGAGACATGGCTGTGTTTGGTCAACAAGTATATTTGAAGGTACCTCGTCGTCAATTTTATTGCCCTAACTGTAAAACCCACATTCCGCACTTCGGAAAAGTAGCATCAAAAAAGCCTAATTTTGCGTCACGGCAATCAGTGAGTTACGATCGGTAGTATCGTCAAACTGTCGAGTCTTCGTGACTAGTATGTGTCGTAAAAGTTGAAGTGCGGAATGTGGGTTCAAAGTTAAAGAATCAGAACTCGATCGCCAAGCGTGGGTTTTGCCCAATAGTGTTCGATCGCTACTGATTCGCTCCTCAATTCTCAGGGGGACTTGCTAGGAGTGGGCGATCGAGCTGGCTGGGTTACAGGGGTGGGATTGACTTGTGTGGGTGCAAATGAGCCTGGGGTGGGATTTACAGATCCAGGATTTGGCGCACTCCCGGGTAAGATTCCAGGATTTGGCTGTGCAACACTAGGATTTACAGCACCAGGATTTACAGCTTCAGGATTGGTTGGGTTTACGCCTTGGTAGGGATTGTATGGGTTTGGGTACCCGGTGATATTGTTGATAACTGGGGGAGTGGGAGCGGTAGCATTCGTGGGTAAAGTTGCTAGTGCGACTCGATCGCCAGCAACACCTCTGAGCGCGTCGAGAACTTCCACGACCTGATTGTAGCTCACCTGTTTAGAAGCATACAAGACGATCGAGCTATTGGGACGTGCTTGGCGATACTGTCTGACAGCTTCGATCAATTGTCCAGGGACTAACATCGGTTGCTGCTCTAAAAACAGTTGTCCCTTGTCATTGAGCGTAACCATCAGCAGTTCTCGCGCGGCTGGGGCACCGCTGGAAGCCTTGGGAATATCGACGCTAATTGCCTGTTGTCTGGCTACCTGTAGCCCTGCTAATAGGAAAAATGTCAAAATACAAAAAATCACATCTATGAGCGGTACCAGCTCAATTCTTGGCTCTTGGCTGGTATCACCAGAATTTATTTTCATAGTAGATTACAGTTGCAATTCTTATTTCCATCACCCTACTACTCTCTACCCTCGATCGTCTACCCCCCGATCTAAACCGCTACTGCGTACCGACAAGTTATTTGAGTTGCTGCATATGTTGTTTACCCCCAGTATCAAACAGACTTGGAGCTACACCCTAGCCTTATCAAAGCGCGGCTTTGGCTCCAGTTTAGATTTTAGTTGGAAGTTAATCGATCGAGTAACCGCGATCTCCGTGCTGCTGGTAATTGCCACCAGCCCAAATGCGGTAAGTCATGATGCTCTTCGTGATAGCCAAAGTGGTAACAGCTTATAAACGACCAAAACTCCGAAAAAGGTGTGCTGGTAGCGCGACACTCATTTACATAGCCATTAACAGGTTCGCGATGTGGTAGGAATGTCCCAAACAAGAAGAGTTGGAACGAACTCATCACCGACGGGAACACCCAAAACCACGAAAGATTGCTCTCTGGAACGCGTAACACTTGATGCACGGCATGAAATGTCAAAATCAACAATCCTAACCGCAGCCAACTCCAATAGTTCTGCATAAAGTTGAAATACCAAGCAAAGAAATTCCGCCGTTTGCCATTGTGAAAGTCAGGATCGCCCACCTGCGCCGGAATGTCATGATGGAGATCGTGCATCTGGCGCATTTTGGCAAATGGGAACATCGCATAGACAAATAATACAAAACTACCGATCGCATCGTTCAACTTCCGGTTCGAGGGTGCGATCGATCCGTGCATTCCATCATGTGCCGTCACAAACAACCCCACATACAAAAACATCTGCCAAGCAAAGCCTACAAACTTCACCCAGCTTGGTAATTGCGCCAAATCCAAGCTAAACAGGATCGCGGTGCTACTCGCCCAAATCCCAATCAGTGACAATGCCACCCAAAATCCCCGATTTGTCGCCTGTCTCAATATTCCTCACCTCGATTGTTTGACTATTTTTTATCCAATCCGATATTTATTTTAACGTTTCTCGATCGGTGAAGGGTTGCCCAGACAACTATTGACTCAGTGATGCCGCTCTGGTTGTCCTGAGTCAGTGGGAAATTAGCGTCTAAATAATTGTTAAAATATAGTAGTTGTAGCGATCGAGATCTAAAACCTGTGACAACTAGCCCCGAACCAACTCAGTTACCTGCTATACTCGCCCCTAATTACACTATTCCGATCGTCCTCATTGCCGTCGCTGTACCGATAGCCGCACTCCAAATCTGGGTAGGTTTAGTAATTGGGATCTTCGGGCTATTTCTATCGATCCAAACCGCAATTATCAAACTAGAATTCACAACCACAACTCTAAATGTCTATCGTGGTAGTAAAGTAATTCGCACATTTCCCTATAGTGAATGGGAAACATGGAAGATTTTTTGGCAGCCTTTCCCGATCTTGTTTTACTTTAAAGAAGTCAACAGCATTCACTTCTTACCGATTATCTTTGATGCTCGGATGTTGCAGACTTGTCTCGAATATTATTGTCCTGAACAAGGGCAGTCATAATTAGTTCAATGAGGCAACAAGCAAATAATTTTAGTCATCTAACGGCGATCGATCGCATCAAACTATCATCACCCATTCAATGTTTACTCGATCGAGACTTACTCAAAGGTCGGATCTTAGATTTTGGGTGTGGGCTGGGTAATGATGTTAAGCTTTTGGAGCGAAAGGGTTTAGATATTACAGGTTACGATCCACATTATCTGCCCACATATCCAGACAGCAAATTTGATACGATCGTCTGTTGTTATGTGCTAAATGTGTTGATGCCAGAAGTTCAAGCTGATGTGCTAATGAATATCGCTCATTTGCTCAAACCTGGCGGTAAAGCATATTATGCTGTCAGGCGAGACTTAAAGAAGGAAGGATTTCGAGAACACTACGTCCATAAGAAACCGACTTATCAATGTACTGTCAAGTTACCGTTTAAATCGATTCAGCTCAATGAGTATTGCGAAATATATGAGTACGTCCATTACAATCACCAATGGAACTCACCCAATAATTGTATATTCTGCAATCCCCACCGCAAGATAAATCTATTGACGGAATCAGCCACGGCATACGCGATGTTTGATGGTTATCCTCTCAGTAAAGGGCACGTTCTGATCGTACCAAAACGGCATACAAGCAATTATTTTGAACTCCCATCAAAAGAACAATCAGCCTGTTGGTTGATGGCAAACAAAGTTCAAGAAATTTTAAATAAAGAATTTCAACCTGACGGGTTTAATGTCGGGATGAATATCAATAAAGCTGGGGGACAAGCAATGAACCACGCCACGATCCACATTATCCCCCGCTATCATGGTGATACTAATAGAAAAAGTGGGATGCGATTGGTAATTCCGAAATAGAGTTAAACAGTTGACAGTTGACAGTTGACAGTTGACAGCGATACGTAGGGTTCCCTGAGGGAAAAGGGCTAGGGATGAGGGGATTGAGATTAACGATCGAACTACAAAAATTTCGCCATGCGATCGACTGCAAGCTGCAATTTAGCTGGCTCGTGTACCAAGGCAAACCTGACATAGCCTTCCCCGCTCTTGCCAAAGCCGATCCCAGGTGAAGCAGCCACACCTGTTTGACAGACTAACTCCGTACAGAAATCGATCGAGCTGTGTGCCCATTGTGGGGGTAATTTTGCCCAGATATACATCGTCGCTTCGGGTGTAGGAACGTGCCAACCGATATCGTGTAAGGCTTTGACAAAGGTATCCCGCCGTTGTTTGAAGGTATCGACTGTATTGTGGACGCAAATCTGTTCGCCATTGAGAGCCGCGATCGCACCGTGTAGAATACCTAAGTATTGATTAAAATCGACTACCGCTTTAACTTGGCGCAAAGCTTGAATTAATTCCCGATTACCGATCGCATAGCCGACTCTAAATCCGCCCATATTATAGGACTTAGACATCGTAAAAAACTCGATCGAGACACTTTTGGCTCGATCCGCCTGAAATATCGATGGTACCTGAAGATCGCTAAATACCAGATCTCCATAGGGAAAATCATGCACCAGTACCAGATCGTGCTGCTGACAGAAAGCGACTGCTTCCTCAAAGAAGGCTAGAGGCGCGATCGCGGTGGTAGGATTGTGCGGATAACTCAATACCATCATTCGAGATTTTGCCAGGGTTGCAGCCGGAATATCCCCCAATACAGGCAAGAATCCGTTTTCGGCGCGTAACGGCATCGGGTAAATTTCACCCCCCGCCAGATACACACCCCCCGCATGAGAAGGATAACCAGGGTCCATCAGCAGGGCAATATCTCCAGGTTCCAAGATGGCTAGGGGTAGGTGTGCTGTGCCCTCTTGAGAACCAATCAGTGGCAATACTTCTGTCTCTGGATCTACGCTTACCCCGTATTTGTTGGTGTACCAATTCGCTACAGCTTCGCGAAACAGCCGCGTACCATTAAAGAGCAAATAACCGTGAGTACTCGGATCTACTAAAGCTGACTGAATTGCCTCGATCACATGCGGAGGGGTGGGCAAATCTGACGAACCCAATGATAGATCGATTATCTCCTGTCCCAATGCCCGCGCTCGTCCTTTTGCCCGATCCATATCGGCGAATACATTGCTTTTTAGTGGTTGGAGCCGTTGAGAAAAACGCATGTAAATTCAGTTAGGAGTTGGTATTTAGTTGATAGTTGATGGTTGATAGTTGATAGTTGGGTTACTAGGGTGGGGTTGAAATCCCCACCCTCTGAATATAGCAATCCTAAATCAGATCTCTTGTATTAAACATTGGTGCGTTACGGCTTGTGCCTAACACACCCTACATCAACCTAGCTTTTCGTTTAGGATTGCTATAGTGGCAATTCATAAATTATCACCACAAAGACGATCGATTAGCCCACGCTATGATTACGGTACCACTCGATCGTATTTTTCAGTCCCTCTTCAATCTTCACTGCTGCCGTAAACCCAAAGTATTCTGTAGCCTTTTGAGTATCCAAACATCGGCGAGGCTGCCCGTTAGGTTTGTCAGTTTGCCAGACGATTTCACCTTGATATTCCATTAGTTTACAGATTAGAGTAATTAGATCTTTAATCGTAATTTCATAGTTAGTTCCCAAGTTTACTGGATCTTCTCGATCGTAACTCGTAGTCGCGATCGCAATTCCCCGCGCCGCATCATCTACATAGATAAACTCGCGACTGGGACTACCATCGCCCCAAACCTGAATCTGCTTCTCTCCAGCGATTTGAGCTTCATGTACCTTTCTAATTAGGGCGGGAATTACATGAGAACTTTCAGGTTTGAAATTGTCCGCAGGGCCATATAAATTTACAGGTAATAGATAAATACCATTAAATCCATACTGCTGACGATAGGATTGTAATTGTACTAATAGAGCTTTTTTAGCAACACCATAAGGCGCATTAGTTTCTTCGGGATAACCATTCCAGATATCTTCTTCTTTGAATGGTACGGGCGTAAATTTAGGATAAGCACAAATCGTCCCCACACAGACAAATTTACCAACTCCAGCTTGATAAGCTGCATGGATGAGTTGGGTACCCATCATCAGATTGTCATAAAATAATTCGGCTGGTTTAACTTGATTTAAACCAATTCCTCCGACGTGTGCAGCTAAGTGAACGATAACGTCTTGACTTTTTACTGCTGTGTGACAGTTTTCTAATACCCGCAAGTCACAATCAGCAGATCTAGGCACAGTAATATTGGCACTATTGGCACCAGCCGCCAGAAGTTGACTAATTACTTGCTGTCCGAGGAAGCCAGCACCTCCAGTAACGAGAATACGCTTAGTAGATAAATCTAGATTTGTCATAAATTCGATTAATGCGGGTGTCTAAATATTACCTTTAAAAGCGAGTACTGAGAACTAAGTCAGAATGCTTAAACAGTTGACAGTTGACAGTTGACAGTTGACAGCAGCTCGCGCTCCTCTGCAAAGCCGAGGGTTTAGCGAGACAAGACAGCGAGGTTTTTAGGATGGGGATTTAAACCCCGAAGCCATAGCTTCTGCTCTTTGTTAAACACAGCACTTTTTGGTGCTATGAATTACGCCATCAGTGACAAAAGGCAGGAGCAAGCGTGGCTGTATTGAGCGAGTGAAAATTACCGAAAACCCGTGTGGGCAGTGCCCAACTACATTTTAAGTCGGATCTGCCCACCCTGCGGCTATCAACTATCAACTATCAACTATCAACTATCAACTATCGACTATCAACTAATTTAATCGTGCATGGTAGCCAATGCTTGACGGACGATCGCGACATCGGGTAATGTCTCTTCACCTGCATAATTGGGTGACTTTAGTCCGAGTGCGTGAAGGTCTGTATCGACCATCAGATGGACTAATTCAGTGAAAGTTACTGAAGGTTTCCAGCCAAGTTTTTGTTGTGCTTTGGTAGGATCGCCGATTAATAATTCTACTTCAGCAGGGCGCAAGTAACGGGGATCGAATTCAACGTAGTCTTTCCAATTGAGATCGACGTAATTGAAAGCGACAGTTAGGAATTCGTGAATGGCATGGGTTTCACCAGTTGCAATCACGTAGTCATCGGGAGTGTCCTGTTGGAGCATCAGCCACATCGCGACCACATAATCTTTGGCATAACCCCAATCCCGTTTGGATTCTAGATTGCCTAGATAGAGTTTATCCTGTTGCTTTGCCATAATTCGCGCGATTGCACGGGTAATTTTGCGGGTAACAAAGGTTTCACCACGACGGGGCGATTCATGATTGAACAAAATCCCGTTACAGCCGAAGATATTGTAGGACTCGCGATAGTTAATGGTTTGCCAGTGAGCGAATAGCTTACCGCAAGCGTAGGGGCTGCGAGGGTAGAAGGGGGTAGTTTCCGATTGGGGGACTTCTTGCACTAAGCCATACATTTCGGATGAGCCAGCTTGATAGTAGCGGACTTGGAGCTTTGTCCGTTGCTCGTAATCACGAATGGCTTCTAGCAAGCGCAGCGCACCCATGGCAACTGTATCAACGGTGTATTCGGGTGCATCAAAGCTCACCCGTACGTGGGATTGGGCACCGAGGTTGTAGACTTCTTGGGGTTGGGTGAGTTCTAATAAGCGGCGTAGTGTCACACCGTCGGCTAAATCGCCGTAGTGGAGAAAGAGTTTTGCCCCAGGTGTATGGGGGTCTTGGTACAGATGTTCGATTCGATCGGTATTGAAAGTCGATGTCCGGCGAATAATGCCATGAACTTCGTAGCCTTTAGAGAGCAGGAGTTCTGCTAGGTAGGAGCCATCCTGTCCAGTTATGCCCGTAATTAATGCACGTTTTGTTTCTGTCATTTTGGCAGTTATCAGTTATCTGTAAAATCACTGGGGTCTAATTGCCCCATCATATCTCCGAATTGCGATCGCCTACTACCAATTTTTACCGATCGATGTTCGCTATTTTAATATGCCCCATTATTTTTGGGGATTATCGTGATTAATACAGTTTTGAACACAATGCGGAGGTCTAACCAGAAATTACGCCGCTTGACATAGCCAACATCAATCAGAATCCTTTGGGCATAGGGAATATCATTCCGACCAGAAACTTGCCATAATCCTGTAATACCAGGTCTAATCGTCAATACTCGATCGATCTGAGTCCCATAACGTTCGATTTCCTCAGGGACAAGCGGACGCGGGCCAACTACACTCATTTCGCCTTTGAGCACATTGATAAACTGCGGAAATTCATCTAGATTGGTGGTACGGAGAAACTTACCAATCTTGGTGATACGGGGGTCTTGCTTGAGCTTAAAATTTTCCGAAAATTCTTGGCGGAGATCTTCTGATTCTGCCATCATTTGATGCAGTAGTCGATCGGCATCGGGAATCATCGTCCGAAACTTAATACAGCCAAAGTGGCGATGATTTTTGCCAACTCGTTCTTGGATATAAAAGATCGAGCCTGATGAAGTACAAGCGATCGATATGGCTAGTATCATATAGACTGGGGCGCACAACACCAGCACTGAAAGTGAAAAGATAATGTCAAATAGCCGTTTGGTGAGATCGCCAGACAGAGGCTGCGCTCTTTTTTTTGCTGCACACTTGACTGATTTACTGGCAATCTGTTGGCTGGTTGCGGTCATTTTACTCCTCAATTTCACTCTATTACCAATATTCCCCAGATTATATAGAAAATCGCTCTTACTTATTCGTTACCCATACTTTTAGTCAGCTAGACTTCACCAGATCTAATTTGAGTCCCCAATTTCCACTGCTGATAGTAGCGATCGAGTAAACTTAGATATTGCGACTCAAAGACTGAATTAGCAAAGCCTTCAGCATGAATGCGAATCAACTCGGGTTGAAACGTCCGCTCGTAGGTTTCAAATGTAGAGATTGCCGCTACAATTGCTGCTGTAGTTTGAGCAGGAAATAGAATTCCTGTACCACATTCAGGGTGAGAGCGGATGTCTAAGACAGTTTCAGCAGCACCGCCAACCCCATAAGCAATAACTGGCGTACCACAAGCTTGTGCTTCTACCAATACAATACCAAAATCTTCGCAAGCTGCATAGACAAATGCTCTAGCACGTGCTAAATAATCTTGGACTACAGTGTCGGGCTGATAACCTAGAATTGTGACGTTAGGTTTGGCAATTTGTTGCAATTTTTGTAATTCTGTTCCCGTACCGATGACGACTAGATTTTTACCATTGAGATTAAAGGCTTCGACAATCGGCGCGACTTGCTTGTAACCGACTAGACGACAGACTGTTAGATAGAATTCTTCTTTGTCAGCGGTACAGGTAAATCTATCGATATTGACTGGGGGATATACCACATCAGCTCGACGGCGGTAACATCGCCAAATCCGGCTGGCGGTAAAGTGAGAGTTGGCGATAAAATGGTCTACCCGATTTGCTGAGATGACATCCCACTGGCGCAAGCGATGCAACAGATAGCGGGTAAATAAGCCTGGGATACCCTGCCCGAGTGGGCTTTGGCGCAAATAGTCAAAAGTTAGATCCCAAGCATAGCGCATGGGCGTATGGCAGTAACATAGATGCAATTGCTGGGGTGTAGTCAGGATACCTTTGGCAACTGCATGGGCGGAGGATAAAATTACATCATAATGTCGTAAGTCTAATTGCTCGATGGCAATCGGCATTAGGGGTAAATATTTCTGTACGCCACCTTTGACTCCAGGTAAGTTTTGGAGGAAGGTGGTGCCAATTTTACGTTGGTAGAGGTAACTATCTGGATTGGTTGATTCAAAGTCAATCAGGGCATAGAGATCTGCATCGATGAATTGGAGGATTTCTTTGACTACTAGTTCCGAACCTCCGGTGGCTTTGGGTGTTAGCCATTCGTGTACTAGGGCATAGGTGATGTTTGAGGGGATGTTGAATGGAGTATTCTCTAACACAGAGGGATACGGAGGTTTCACGGAGGAACACGGAGGGGTTGCTAGTCTATTTTAGGGGTTAAGGAGAGGATAATTTTGAGAATATCGTTAGGAGTCGAGGCTCTCGATCCATTTTTTGATGACTAAGGCTCGCTCGAAGTCCGGTTGATTGAGGTAAATTGATTGTAAGTTATTCAACATTCTGAATAAAAACTGTCGATTGGTAATCGGTTGGAGGAGTTCTGGTGGGAGCGCGGGAATATCTTGTTGGTAGATATTCATCAATTTTTGGCGACAGTCTTCAGTAAATAGTATCTCACCACGATCGAAGGCATCTACAAATATCTCTGAATCTTCAAAGTCAGGACGAACCAGAAAATGCCCTGGCATTCCAATCCCCACCATCGGGAAGCCGATTCTTTTGGCAATTTCTAGATAAATTAGGGCGAGTGAAATAGGAATTCCAGTTCTTCGATCGATAACGTCATTTAGGAAGCTATTACAGGGATTATAATAGTCAGTCCCATTGCCATAAAATTTTAAGTCTGTGTATAAATATTGATTAATAGTCTGGATTACTTTGAGCGGAGATTGAGTTTCGGGCATTTTTTGAGCTACTTCTGCACCCATCAAATCCAAAGCTTTCAGATATCGATCGATCTCTAAATCTGGATACTCAATTTGGGCGATATATAAGGCAGATTTCGCGAGATCGATTTCTCGATCGGGTTTGTCAATTTCAGCGATAAATCGATCGAGAGGATTAGTCATTTGGTGAATGGCTTGCACTGAGCGAAGCCGAAGTGTGAATGGTGAATGGCTTGCACTGAGCGAAGCCGTTGGCGTTAGCCTGCCGTAGGCATAGTGTGAATATTGAATTTAGCTATCAACTATCAACTATCAACTATCAATTATCAATTATCAATTATCTAAATCTTTCCCTGAGCCATATTTCCAAGCTTGGAGAGATTGTTGATAATAATACTGCTGTGATGGCGAGAGTTGGGTGATTAATGGGGCAATTAATTTAGCGATCGGGTAGAGTCCACTGTATCCACCTAGATTGATATAATTAATCAGCCAATCGAGTAGGGTAATTATTCCCACATGAGGAACGACTGGGATTACTGATTGGGGGCGGGAAATTGAGGTTTGAAATAAGGTGCGAGAGAGTGCAGGAAACTGGACGACATCTTGAAGGAAAGGACGCAAGACATCATCACCTAAATGTTCCATCGACTGGAATACCGCTGCTAATAAATTGTTGATTCGATCGGGATGAACTTTTTGCTCGATTCCGACACTCATGGCTCTTTGGAACATCCAGGTAACGGCGATGTTTGGCTGATAGGGTTGTAGTAGTTGGAGATCGTTATTGCTTAGTGCATCTGCTTGAAGTGCCATTTCAATTCCGCCAGTCAGTCGGGACAAATGCCGAATCATCGCTCCAAATCCACCGAAGCTGACGGGAGATTGACTACCACTACTATCACCAATTAATAATACTCGATTCCAGACTATTTTTAGGGGACTATCGCGATAGGAGGGAAAGCAGCCAAATAGACATCGCTGAAAATTTAGTTGGGCTAATTCTACCTGTTGATATGTAGGCAATAATCGCAAGTATTCATCAAACAGGAACTCGACACTAAACCTGTCAGGATGTGCATCCAGATAGGTAAATAGATAAGTGGTGCGTCCATCGCGGGCGGGAAATGCTTCCCAAAAATACTGACATTGATGTTCGATCGAGGTAATCGACGCAAAAATATCGCCCGTTTGATTTTGCTGGTATCCCGTCGCACAACTTCCCACTACCAGACAAATTCCCTCTGGCTTGACACCAGCTCTAGCTTGAGCTGCAAGCGGCGAAAAATGTCCCATCGCATCGATAAATAACTTACTTGTGAGCTTTCCATCTCCCACCGTGATTTCTACCCCATTTGGGTGAATCGTCACTCGATCGCATGAGCTAAACTCTAGTAACTTACCGCCATCCGCCAAAAACTTTGCCTTGAGAGTGGCGAGTAAATATATCGGATCTACGCCAACATTTAAGACATCTCGCACCCAGATATCGGGAGTATTCGGAAAAGAGATCCGTGCGGGGTTATATTCAGTGACGATCGCGATTTCTAATTCCGCCGCAGATAGTAGTTCCATCTCTACTAGTACCATCAATTCCGCCCGCGAGATATTCCACTCCTGCGCCCTCCCTTTCAATTCTCCCCGCTCGATGACGGCTACTTTAAAACCGCGCTGTTGGAGAGCCGCCGCCAGGATAATTCCCAGGGTACCACCAGCGATCGCCAGATCGAAATCGATGGTTTTTAAAAATTCATCGCTTGAAACGACCATTTCACGTTGGGGAATCTGTCCCCGCCGCAAATTTTGCCACATTTTATCGACTCGATCGAGATTGGCAAAAGTATCGGCAGGAAATTTGGCAGCCATGTCAGCAGCGATCGGCATAGAATTAGAACAGAGAATTACTCACTATGGTAGATCGTATGGATACTGAATCTCAAGCACGATTACTGATGAAAATTTTAATCGGCGTTGCTTGGCTCGATGGAGAAATCCAACCGCAAGAACGCCAATATCTATCGAAAGTTGCCCAAACACATCACATAGATCGGCACATTGAGATCGAGCCATTGTTGACGGGTACGAACAAAGTTACAGCAGCAGAATGCGAACAGTGGATTCAAGACTATCTCGGCTCTAAATCGATCTATGATGATGATTTCCTAATTGAAGCAATTAGCGGTTTAATCTATAGCGATGGGGATGTTGCTGTTTCTGAAGCAACACTCTTAACTCGCATTCAATCAGTACCAACTCCACCACAGCCAAATCAGCCGTCCTTAATGACTAGAATTCGGCAGCTTTACCAGAATTGGCTTCAGAATACCTAACCCCTAACCCCTAATTGAATGGCTCGTTCCTTATCAAATCGCGATCTCTTGTCCCAAATCCGAGAGATATTTACAGGTGAAACATTCCTATATATTCTCAAACGATCGCTCCAAGCCGTTCTTACCCTATTTCTAGCTTCGATTCTGTGCTTTGCGATCGTGCAGTTATCACCAGGCAATTTTCTCGATACACTCAGACAAAATCCTAAAATTACGCCGCAACGGTTTAAGGAACTGATGGAGCAATTTGGATTGAGCGACAGTAAAGATTTTTCAACTTTGGTGAATCAGTATTTTAAATGGCTGGTTCAGGCACTACAGGGGAATTTGGGTTTGAGTATGCTCTACTTTCAACCCGTTACTTTGCTAATTGGGCAACGAATTAGAGCAACCCTAGAACTGGCGATCGCGTCAATTATTCTAACATGGGCGATCGCTATTCCTTTAGGTATTATTGGGGCTGTCAATCAAAATAAATTTATCGATAAATTTCTGCGAGTACTCAGTTATACCGCTCAGGGATTTCCGAGTTTTGTGACGGCTTTATCTTTATTGATCGTCGCTCAGATTTGTTCGCCACTGTTACCTGTAGGTGGTAGAACTAGTATCAATCATGAAGAATTACCCGCAATCGGTCAATTGTTTGATATCCTGTGGCATATGATTTTACCTACTATCGCACTGACAGCAACGGGATTTGCTGGATTGCAACGGATTACGCGGGGTGAATTATTAGATGTCTTGCGTCAAGACTATATCCAGACTGCTAGAGCCAAAGGTTTATCTGAAAACCGCGTAATTTATGTCCACGCCTTACGGAATGCAATTAACCCGCTCGTGACTTTACTCGGCTTTGAATTTGCTAGTTTACTCAGTGGTGCTTTTATTGCTGAATTCTTCTTTAATTGGCCAGGATTAGGTAAACTAATTTTAGCAGGAGTAACAGCAAAGGATCTCTATCTGGTGATGGGTAGTTTGATGATTGGGGCAATTATGTTAATCATTGGCAACTTATTTGCAGATTTACTACTCAAATTTGTCGATCCACGGATTAAGTTAGCAGATTTAAAGTAATTAGTCGATCTTATCGATCGCTCCTAAGATCTCCGCCAATGAATCAACCATTAGATGAGGGCAATGATCTGGACTTGGTGGTTGCAGATTGCCATACTCAGATCTAGAATGCTTGAATTGAATCGTATACATCCCTAATTGACGCGCACCAAAGAAATCTTTACGGGGATTGTCACCAATATACACGCTAAACTGTGGTGATATATTCAATCGATCTAAAACTAATTTAAAAGGAGCCATGCTTGGCTTCCAATTTTCTCTACCCAAACTGTCAGAAAAAACCACAGCGTCAAAGAAAGACTCTAATCCTAAAGCCGTCCATTTTCGTTGTTGCACTGCTAGATAGCCATCACTTACCAATCCAATCTGATAAGACTGAGCCAGAGTTTTTAATAAGTCGATCGCTTCAGGAAAGGGACTAATATTAGGTGGATGCTGACGATAAATATCGAGTAGCTTAGGGACAATTTCAGTTTCCATACCATGAATTGTCAACCATCGATCGAAAGTATTATTTCTAACTCCCTCACTATAAAGTTGAAATAATGTTGCAGATCCGATCGATTCACTAATTCCTAGATTTACTGATGCCCAAGCAGCAACTGCTTGAAATCCACTCAATACAAAATCTCTTTCGGGATATAGTGTATCATCCATGTCGAAGACGATCGCTTTGAGTTGATTCATTTAATATAGCGATTCTAGATTTGGCTGTGGTGCGTTACCCTGCGGGATAACACACCCTACGGTATTTTTATAAATCAATTTGGCTGCTATGGCGAATACCCATATCATAAAAAATTACGATCGCGAGGTTTGATAAATCGCTTGCTCTCGGCTTGGCGATGACAATGAAATCTCGTGAGCCTTGACAAAAATAGCATCATCATAGCGTAACATCGCTAAATTATCTTCCCACTCGTCGATCGCCACTTTAGGATTATTACCTAAATATGACTCCACGATCCAACTCGGAAAATCTGCCCCAGCACGATAAGATAAGGGATAACCACCACCAAAACGGGGATTGATTTCGATAAAGACAATCTCACCATTTGGCTGCAAAAAGCACTGAAGCGTGATACATCCGATCGCCCCAGGTAGAGATTCTACGACGTATTTTGCCGCAGCAATTAAAGCCGGATTTTTGGTAGTAATCCCTTTACTAACTTCCCCCGCTCTGGTTTCGAGTCTCAATCGCGGAACGATCGATATTACATTGCCTTTAAAGTCAAGCAAAACATCGATCGTATATTCGTCGCCCTGAATCATCTCTTGAACGATCGCATCTTTGACATAATTCGAGAAAAATACCAGCTCTGTGCGATCTCGAACATAATGCAACCCAACACTCGAACTACCAGTATTGGGCTTGACTATTAGTGGGAAAATTAAATCTTCAGTTTGACTTAAATCGTATACTTTAGGTGTTTTTACACTAATTTGTTTAAAGAAAATAGCTGTTGCTTTTTTGCTGTAACAAATTTCATTAGTTCTGACTGACGATACGAGTAGAGTTACGCCACGATCTTTAAATTTCTGGCGATATAGTGAGAGGAGATAGAGTTCGGTATCGATCAATGGAATGAGTAAATCGATCCGGTGTCTATCGCAAATATCTAATAACTTTTCTACATAGTCAGGATCGTCAATTCTGGGTGCAAGCTCTGCCGTATCAGCCAAAAACGAAGCTGGAGCACTCTTTTTTAAATCAGCAGTAACGATCTTAGCTGTGATATTCGAGCGACGCATTGACTGACGAAAAGCTTTTAATAGTTCTACTCTTCTACCTACACTAGTGAGTAAGATATTCATATATTTATCTAATTCCTATGAACTGGCGATCGGGTGTATCTGATTTTTTAAAAATATTGCTGATGGCACTCAAGTTCGATGAGCTTCAAGCCAAGCTCATCGCAGACAAATGCGATGATTTCTTTAAGTCGAACATCCACGTCATGGATCGGCACTTTGCGCCTATATTTTGGGCACCAAATAACGTGATATTTGCACTAATATAGAATGTCATTAGGTTTGAAGTTACTCACGTCGCAATTATACTACGCTTGGCTACATAATAAAATCATGAATAGATACAACTCTCTTATCTGCTGTAGTACATATCCTGCGGCACGGTCGGGATTCGACTAGTTGGCTCAAGCCGTGAACCAGTTTCTAGACCTTCCGATCGGGTCGTCCGCCCAGTGCTAAAGCCGCCACAGCATTCATCCTGACCGATGAATCGGGGGGATAAACGTCCGCCCCTCGGTAAGATTTGACCAACTAAAAATTATCAAATATTAATTAATATCTATAGAGATATATTACCATTTGAGAGAGTTTACTCAATCTATCGATCGGATGACCCAAGCGATCGATCGAATTGTCAAGATAGTTAGCAACTTTAACTCCAGTTGCTTTAGATCGACTCAGATCTTGCACCAATGCCTAGAGCCTATTACTGCGACAACACGAGGGGCACCCCTACACAATTAACCTGTAGGGGTGCCCCTCGTGGGTACCCGAAGATCTACGCTTTTACTAGGATTTAAATATTGGTGCAAGATGTGAGTTTACTCACATCGATTGCCTATTCGCTGTCAACTGTCAACTGTCAACTGTCAACTGTTTAGCGTTGGTATCTCATCCCTGGTAACTGTGTGACTAAACCGAGCAACTCTAACTCTAGTAATGTCGCCGAAACATTGGCGACTGGTAGTTGGCATCGAGAGACGATCTCGTCAAAACTAGTTGGGTTGGTAGTGATGAGTAGCCATACTTGCTGAAGATCTGGACTCAGATCTGGTGGTGTTATCTGCTGTGACTCCATTGCAGGAGTCGGGGTTCCAGCGATGATTTGGCTACTTTCCGGCTGGAAGGAAAAAAGTTGTAGTTGCTGGGAGGGATCGAGTTGAGGGATCGAGGAGAGCAATTCGAGCAGATGATCTAAGCCGAGGATCGGCTGTGCGCCACGACTGAGGAGTCCCAGACAGCCGAGCGAGTTGGGATTGTCGAGCGAGCCTGGAAGGACATATACATCGCGTCCATAGTCATTGGCTTGATGAGCGGTAATTAGAGCACCAGATCTAGTTGGAGCTTCGATAACGATCGTCACGCGACTCAATCCCGCAATAATCCGATTGCGGGCGGGAAAATGCGCTCGAGCGGGTGTCGTCCCCGCTGGGTATTCACTCACCATCAAGCCATGCTGGTGAATGTCAGCAGCGAGAGCTTGATTGCGCGGTGGATAGACGAGATCGAGTCCGGTACCTACGACTGCAATGGTGCGCCCACCCGCCTCCAAACACGCACTATGCGCCTCAGTGTCGATTCCTTGTGCTAGTCCTGAGACGATCGTAAATCCTTTACTCGCCAGCAGAGCACTAATTTTTCGCGCCCAGCGTTTGCCATATTCTGAAGGATCGCGAGTCCCGACAATGCCCACAGTGGGGACATTGCCCAGATTTTCAGCCGAAACCACTTTTCCTCGGTAATATAAAACACCTGGTGCTGAGGGAATCTCGGCTAATAAGCGCGGGTAATCAGGATCGATCCGCGCCCACCAATCGGGATTGTAGATCGAATGTGTTGTCAATAACTTGTGAGGGTCAATTTTGGCACGAGCGGCGATGATTGTGGCGACTGATTGAGTTCCCACCCCATCGATGGCGAGTATTTGCTCAGAGTCGGCATTCCATGCAGCTTCAAGATTACCAAAATGCTGGTAGAGCCGATCGATTAAGATCGCTCCAACACCAGCAACTTGCGACCAAGCTAACCAATAAATACGTTCTTTTGACATTCGATTCAGTCTACTATTCTTCAGTTTATTATGCCCACAGGAACTGGTTGCTATTAAGTAATATGTGAGATTTCAGTAAGAAATTGAAGTATAAAACAGCCGCTGTAAATGCGATTGGAGATTCAGTATTTGCGGATCTACACAAATAGACCAACAGATCGATATGATAGGGGGCGGTTAGATCGATGCTGTTGGCATCATGCTCCATCGTCACATGTTGTTTAGGTGAAATCTTGTCCGAATCTACTTTCTTTGAACCAGAGCGTTACGTGCCACTAATTAGGTTCGATCCTGATATCGTCGCTAGCAAAATTACACAGATTCAGCGTCAGCCATCAGACTCAGTTTTAGCGCAACAACTGATTTTTCAAGCACTAACACAGGTGCTGAGTCCGTTGAATATCGGGTTTAAGTTTTCGATCGAACCTCTGCCGCAGATGTCAGAATTTAAACTAGATGCACAGACTACTTCTTTGCAGTCTGCCGATTTAGTCCAAATGGAATATCGACTATGGCTACAGTGTCATTCCCCCAAGAGTCTAGAATGTCAGATCCTCGCCGCACCTCTAGCTCAAGTACTCCGCAGCATGGATCTGCAAAATTTTCAAGAAGCGATCGTTGACTACTCGCGATTTGCTGCCAGAGAGTCCGTACAAACGAGTTCTCATCCAGACTGGAGATTGAGAGTCGATCTAGCATCCCCAATCGTCCGGCTCAGAAGTTGGGCGCGGTGGGGTGATGTTCAAGCAATTACCAAATTACTCAATTTGGCTCTCGCACCTGAACAAATTCAGGTAAGTGCCGTCTTGAAAAATCTCACCTTGGAGATTTTTTGTACTCTCAAAAATACTCAGCCCTATAAGTTCCCCGCCCTAAAAATCGCCCTCAATACAATTGCCCCATTACTACTCGAATTTACACCTCAAGGTATCCAAGGTGCAACTATTTATGGAGTCCAATCGCCAGTAGGCGGACAAATAGAGGAGCCTCCTGTCTGGATGCACTGGCTCGATTTACCTGCTTTAGGCGATCCTAAATTTGCGCCGACACCGATAATTTTAGCAGCACGCGGCGACGAAGATGCCCTCGGTTTTATCCTAGAACGGTTGCTCAACCCCGATCTAGAGCAGTGTTTGGCGATCGGATGGATCGATTTGCACCTCCGCCGCCGCCAGCAGCTACTCCACATCATGAGTGAGGCTCCGATTTGTCCGATCCAAAGTCAGGTGGCGATGACTGTGGTAAGGGTAATCCGGCAATTGAGGCTACCAGGGATTAGAGGTATTCGCGTACATGGGCGAATATCAGGGCAATCGATCGACGTTTGGGCTTATGGGGTAGATTTCGATCGCCAGCCGTTAGAGCTGCCGCCAGTGACTTTAAAACGTCCAGTGCCCAAACCACCGATTGCTAAGATCGGCTGGGGGCAAAGAATTAGAGATCGATTGGTGGCAACAGGAATCTGGAAACCTCAACCGACAATGGTGAAAACTAATCAACTGGCTTATCATCCGCGTTTTCAGTGGCAACCATCATTACTGTTATTGGTGGTTGGATTAGGATTGGCTACTATTAGCGATTTAGCAATTAAATTTGCTTTAGAAGCTAGGCATCTCACAGCTAATTCCCCCACAAGCTTGCAGCTATCATTTAATAATTCTCTGCTCGAACAGAAGCTAGCTCAATACCAATTGCGCTGCCTGCAACATGGTGTACCTGATGTGTTGGTTGTGGGCAGTTCGCGAGCCTTGCGCGGAATTAATCCACAGGTGTTACGACGCAGTTTAATCGATCGAGGCTATCCCAATCCCCAGATCTATAATTTTGGAATTAATGGCGCAACTGCTCAAGTAGTGGATTCGATCTTGCGGCAATTATTAACAATTCAGCAGTTACCGAAGCTGGTGATTTGGGCGGATGGAGCTAGAGCGTTTAATAGCGGACGGATCGATCGAACTTATGAAACAATTGCTTCATCCGAGCGATATCGACAGTTAGCTTTGATGTCAGGAGTTAAGAATGATAACTCATCACTACTGCAAGCTCAATCTGCTGTTCAAAATACTTATCAAGAGATCGATCTGGCAATCGATCGCAGCTTGGCGCAGGTATCACTAGCTTATCACCATCGCGATCGGCTTAAAACTTGGCTGCAAACTAAAGTACCTTTAGTCAAAATCGCCGATTCTCGGCAGGAAATTTTTAGGATCGCTCGGACAAATATTAACGAGCGAGATATCGACTTTGACGGATTTTTAGCACTCGACTTACAATTCGATCCTACTACTTATTTTGATAAATATCCAAAAGTAACTGGAGATAGTGATAGTGACTATGCTAACTTTCAATTAGTCGGCAATCAGGATCGCTCTTTACACCAAACCATCGAGCTGTTGGCAACTCACAAAATTCCACTAGTGTTTGTGAATATGCCATTATCAGATATTTATTTAGATAAATTTCGTAACCAGCATGAATTTATTTTCAAGCAATACATGCAAAAATTGATGGATTCACATCAACTTACTTTTATCGATCTGGATGGTTTGATAAACAAACAATACGATCTCTTTTCCGATCCTAGTCACCTCAATCAATATGGAGCGAGTGAGGTTAGTAAATATCTAGCAAAAAGAAAGGAGATTTCATGGTAGCGATCTTAGATATTCAACTTCGATCGACTCCACATTTTAAATATTAACCATTCAACCGATTGGAAAAATTAACCAGACAGTCATTAAAATCTCATCATCTGCGTAGTTCCGTCCATGAATTTCATCTCGTCTAGTTACACGATCTTTTTATGCCTAACCTTAGTATTTTATTGGGGAGTAGCTAGGACTCAAAATCAGAAACTATGGGTAATAGTAGCTTCGAGTATTCTATTCTATATCTCCTTTAGACAAATTCAATACTTTCCAGTTATCCTAGCAATGATTTTGGTAAATTATTGGATTGGCAAACTATTATTAGAGAGCCAAATTATTGAGTATAAAGAAATTCAAGATCGGCTGGGCGAAGATTATTTCAGGCAATGGTTGCCCAGAGGAAAAAAACAGCGGCAGCAAGTTTTGATTGGGGGCATATTATTCAATATACTTTTACTAGTATTGGCAAAATACATTCCGTTCTTATTAAATATTTTTGCGCCAATAAATCCTTCAGTAATTCAACCTTTAGCTGCGTGGGCTAAGACAAATTTCTTGCCACCTTTGGGTATTTCCTTTCTGAGCTTTGAATCTATAGCTTATCTAATTGATGTATATAAAGGCAGCCCTGCAACGGGTAACTTACTCAAATATGCTGCTTATAAATCGTTTTTTCCTAAATTAGTATCAGGACCAATCACACATTATCATCAATTTGCCCCACAATTAAATAATCTCCGGTTTCCCTCGATCGAGCGTCTAACTGAAGCTGGCTGGTTGATTGCCAGCGGTGCGATTAAGAAGACATTAATTGCTGACAATTTAGCCATATTTGTCAGACTAGTATTCGATCCAAATAATCTCGATCGAGCGGGTAGTATCGATTTATGGTTGGCAATTTTTGCCTATGGGATACAATTATATTTAGATTTTAGTGGTTATGTCGATATTGTACTTGGTACCGCAATTTTATTCGGAATTAACTTACCGACAAATTTTAACTTTCCCTATATGAGTACGAGTATCGCCGATTTTTGGCGACGGTGGCATATTAGTCTCGGAAATTGGTTGCGCGACTATATCTATATTCCGCTCGGTGGTTCGCGATTGGGTTTGGTACGTACTTGCCTAAATCTGTTTGCACTGATGTTAATATCGGGAATTTGGCATGGTGCTGATTGGGGATACATTTTGTGGGGTGGTATTCATGGGGTTGCACTAATTGTCCACCGCTTGACACATACACTATCAGGCAAAATTGAATCACTCGCACTATTTTGGCGCAGCCGATTAGGACATATTTGTGGTTGGCTTTTGACTCAACCGTTAGTATTTGTAACTTGGATTTGGTTTCGACTTCCCAACCTTTCACAGTCTAATTTAGTATTTCAGCATCTCTGGGGCTATCCTCGCGATGCTCAATTTATCACTAAGATCTATGTGGAAAATCTCAAATTAGCTGATAGTCAAGTTTTGCTGATTTTAATGGGAATAGCAATCGCGATGGCGATAGCTTATATATTCGATCGATTGTTAAAGTTAAATCTCAATTGGCATCTAAAATTAACACTAATCCCGATCTGTCTATATATTGTCTGGTTGTTATCCCCGACGCAGAGTTTTGCATTCATATATTTCGATTTTTAAATCATGACTCAATTGATGAGAAATGCTAGCCGTAAAGTGAGCTATACCCTTACTTATACAGCTTTGAAGAATGTGAGTATTAGGGGATTGCTTCAATTAAGTGTCGAAGGGCTTTATTAACTGCTTCTGAATTAGGAAAAACTTGAGCGATATCTTCGTCTAGAACTACGACAGTCATTTTCGATCGAGAATCTCGTGGAGCAAATCGATTGGGTTTTGCCTTGGGAGCATCCCACTTTTTATTATTTTGATGGATAATAAATTCCTTGCAAGCTAGACATGAGGGGCTGCGGCGATCGAGACTATTTTATCTCTAGGAATTTTAAAAGTGGGATGCTCCCTTTTGCCTTAGTATAATCAAAAGCATATTCGGCTGCTAAATCATCTTCATCATCTGGAGCTGGATTAGAATGAGGTGTTTTCATAATCTTCACGTTCTCTTTGAGTTGTTAGACAGGCACTAATATACCGTCTAAACTATGATTTGCCAGATTAATAGATAGACTAAGATTACACAATAACAGTTCATCATAGTCTATCAGTCAATCATTCTCATCATATTTCAGACCATAAAGGGTCAATTATTATTAGAGCTTAAAAATCCCCCGCCACTAGGTGACGAGGGATTCTATCTAACTAATGATAAATTCAGAATTAACTATCCGAACTTACCAGCAGTCGAGGCAATTAAGAAGGCTGCGTAGGTGAGGATATAGCCCGCTGTGAAGTGAGCTAGACCGACGACCCGACCTTGAACGATCGACATTGCAACAGGCTTGTCTTTCCAACGAACTACGTTCGCAAGAGGAGTCCGCTCGTGTGCCCAGACAACAGTTTCGATCAACTCTTGCCAGTATCCACGCCAGCTAATCAGGAACATAAAGCCAGTCGCCCACACGAGGTGTCCGAAGAGGAACATCCATGCCCATACAGACAGGTTGTTCATCCCGTAAGGGTTGTAGCCGTTGATTAACTGTGAGGAGTTCTGCCAGAGATAATCGCGTAACCAACCCATTAGATAAGTCGAGGACTCATTGAATTGGGCAACGTTACCTTGCCAAATACCGAGGTGTTTCCAGTGCCAGTAGAATGTTACCCAACCGAGGGTGTTTAACATCCAGAACATCGCGAGGTAGAAGGAATCCCAACCAGAGATGTCACAAGTACCACCACGACCGGGGCCGTCACAAGGGAAGGCATAGCCGAAGTCTTTCTTGTCGGGCATTAATTTGGAACCACGAGCATCCAGCGCACCTTTGACCAAGATCAATGTGGTGGTGTGAAGTCCGAGGGCGATCGCATGGTGAACCAAGAAGTCACCAGGGCCGATGGTCAAGAACAAGGAGTTCGTACCGGAGTTGATGGCATCCAACCAACCTGGCAGGTAAACTGCACTAGTGGTGGAAGCTAAACTATCTGCGTTTGAAAGTAAGGTATCAAAACCGTAGAGTAGTTTACCGTGAGAGCTTTGAACGAATTGTGCGAACACTGGTTCGATCAAGATTTGCTTCTCAGGTGTCCCAAAGGCAACTACAACGTCATTATGCACGTAGAGGCCGAGGGTATGGAAACCAAGGAACAGAGACACCCAGCTCAAGTGGGAAATAATTGCCTCTTTATGCTCTAGCATCCGTGAGAGCACGTTGTTGCGGTTTTGGTCTGGATCGTAATCACGAACCCAGAAGATCGCACCGTGGGCGAATGCACCAACCATCAGGAACCCAGCGATGTACTGGTGATGGGTGTACAATGCGGCTTGGGTTGTAAAGTCCTGTGCCAAGAACGCATAAGGCGGCATGGAGTACATGTGTTGAGCCACCAAGGAGGTGATCACACCCAGTGAAGCCAATGCTAAACCTAGTTGGAAGTGAAGGGAGTTGTTGATCGTGTCATAAAGACCTTTATGACCTTCACCTAATCTTCCTCCAGGTGGTTTGTGAGCATTGAGGATGTCCTTAATGCTGTGACCGATCCCAAAGTTGGTGCGATACATGTGCCCAGCAACGATGAAAATTACCGCGATCGCTAGGTGGTGATGCGCCATATCAGTCAACCACAAGGATTGAGTCTGAGGATGGAAGCCACCCAAGAAAGTCAAGATTGCTGTCCCAGCACCTTGGGAAGTCCCAAACATCTGTTGAGCGGTATCTGGATTTTCTGCATATACACCCCAATTACCTGTAAAGAAGGGGGCTAGCCCTGCTGGGTGAGGTAAGGTAGTGGTGAAGTTGTCCCAACCAACGTGCTGACCGCGAGATTCGGGGATAGCAACGTGGACTAAGTGACCAGTCCAAGCCAAAGAACTTACGCCAAACAAACCGGACAAATGGTGGTTGAGGCGAGATTCAGCATTCTTGAACCAAGACAAGCTAGGACGGAATTTCGGTTGCAAGTGCAACCAGCCAGCGAATAGCATGACTGAAGCCAGGAGGAGCAAGAAGATCGATCCTGAGTACAAGTCTTCGTTCGTCCGCATTCCGATCGTGTACCACCATTGGTAAACGCCAGAGTAAGCGATGTTGACTGGATTGGTCGCGCCACCTTGGGTAAAAGCATCAACTGCTGGTTGACCGAAGTGGGGATCCCAAATTGCATGAGCGATCGGACTAACGTTCAGTGGGTCTTTGATCCACTGTTCAAAGTTGCCTTGCCAAGCTACGTGGAACTGGTTGCCAGATGCCCAGAGGAAGATGATGCCTAGATGACCGAAGTGAGTTGCGAAAATCTTTTGGTAAAGATTTTCCTCAGTCATGCCATCGTGGCTTTCAAAGTCGTGAGCCGTGGCAATCCCGTACCAGAGCCGACGAGTAGTCGGGTCTTGAGCGAGGTCTTGGCTAAATTTAGGGAATTTAGTTGCCATAGTTTTCTTATCGGATTTCCTCGCGGACGGACGAGATGATTAAAGCCAGCGATGATGCTAACTGTAACCATCTCGTGTGGCATTGATTAGCATCATTGTTAGTGATGTACCGAACCTGGATGTCCAGATTCGATCGATGTCAATCTTGGGATGTTAGGCCTGCTGACTGACATCGAAAACAGACAAAGTTTGTCAGATCGATAGAGATCGAGCTAAGAAGAATGCCCAGGTTGTCGCAATACCTCCGAGGAGATAGTGAGCGACACCGACAGCCCGACCCTGAATAATGCTCAGAGCGCGAGGTTGAATTGCTGGGCCAAAGTTGAGCTTGTTGTGCGCCCAAACGATCGACTCGATCAATTCTTGCCAGTAGCCGCGACCGCTGAAGAGGAACATCAAGCTGAACGCCCAGATGAAGTGCGCACCCAAGAAGATCAAACCGTAGGCAGACAGAGCCGAACCATAGGAGTTGATGACCTGAGCAGATTGCGCCCACATGAAGTCCCGCAGCCAACCATTAATATTGACCGCACTAGCAGCAAAGTTACCACCAGCAATGTGCGAAACCGTACCATCTGCATCGACAGTACCCCAGACATCTGACTGCATTTTCCAACTAAAGTGGAAGATCACAACCGAGATGGCGTTGTACATCCAGAACAGACCGAGGAAGACGTGATCCCAACCAGAAACTTGGCAGGTACCACCACGACCGGGACCGTCACAGGGGAAGCGGAAGCCCAAACTAGCTTTGTCGGGGATTAACCGAGAGCTACGAGCGAACAACACACCTTTAAGGAGAATCAGGACAGTGACATGAATGGTGAAAGCGTGGATGTGGTGAACCATAAAGTCCGCCGTACCCAATACAATCGGCATCATCGCCACTTTGCCACCGACAGCGAGAGTATCGCCACCGAAAGCGAGACTAGCAGTTTGCAAGGCATTTGGAGCAGTATTTCCAGCCGCAGCAGTGTGCAAGCCTTGAATCCACTGAGCAAATACGGGTTGCAATTGAATTGCTTTGTCTGAGAACATATCTTGGGGACGACCCAAAGCCTGCATGGTGTCGTTGTGGACGTACAGACCGAAGCTGTGGAAACCTAAGAACATCGAAACCCAGTTCAGATGCGAGATGATTGCATCGCGGTGACGCAACATTCGATCGAGTAGGTTGTTCTGGTTCATTGCTGGGTCGTAATCCCGCACCATGAAGATCCCTGCGTGAGCAGCTCCACCGACGACACAGAAACCGCCAATCCACATGTGGTGGGTAAATAACGATAGCTGAGTAGCGTAGTCAGTAGCGAGGTAAGGATAGGGAGGCATCGCATACATGTGTTGTGCCACGATGATGCTGATCGACCCTAACATTGCCAAGTTAATTGCTAACTGAGCGTGCCAGGAAGTAGTAAGAATTTCATATAGACCTTTGTGACCTGCGCCAGTAAAGGGTCCGCGATGATTTTCTAAAATTTCTTTCATACTGTGACCGATGCCCCAGTTCGTCCGGTACATGTGACCAGCAACGATAAAGAGTACAGCCAGAGCTAGGTGATGGTGAGCCGTATCGGATAACCATAGACCGCCAGTGGTAGGGTTCAGACCACCTTTGAAGGTGAGGAAGTCTGCATATTCAGCCCAGTTCAACGTAAAGAACGGGGTTAAACCCTTAGCAAAACTGGGATACAGTTCGGCCATCTTGGCAGGATCCAAGAATTCGTGGGGTAAGGGAATATCTTTTGGTGCGACACCAGAATCTAGTAATTTATTTATAGGTAGAGCGACGTGAATCTGATGACCTGCCCAAGATAGACAGCCAAGACCGAGTAAACCAGCCAGATGGTGGTTCATCATCGACTCTACATTCTGGAACCATTCCAGTTTGGGAGCGCGTTTGTGGTAGTGAAACCAACCAGCAAACAGCATCAACCCAGCCATGACGAGACCGCCAATTGCTGTAGCCATAAGCTGTGTGGAATTGGTGTACCCAGACGATCTCCACAATTGGAACAAACCAGATGTGATTTGAATCCCGTGGAAACCCCCGCCAACGTCAGCATTGAGGATGTCTTGACCGACGATCGACCAGACGACTTGGGCACTGGGTTTGATCCCAGTCGGGTCGGTGAGCCACGCTTCATAATTGGAGAAACGGGCACCGTGGAAATACATCCCGCTCAACCAAATAAAGATGATGGCGAGATGTCCGAAGTGAGCACTGAAAATCTTACGAGAAATGTCTTCCAAGTCACTGGTGTGACTATCGAAATCATGTGCGTCAGCATGAAGATTCCAAATCCACGTCGTGGTTTTTGGTCCCTTAGCTAGGGTTCGATCGAAATGACCTGGTTTCCCCCACTTCTCGAACGAAGTAGGAACTGGATCTTTGTCAACGATTACCTTTACTTTTGCTTCCCGCTCTGGCGGACTAATTGTCATGAGGATTGTCCTCTCTAGACAAGGAACGAGGTGATACCCAACTGAAATGCCCGTTTCAAAAAGTGAAATGGAGCCAAAAGCCTTGTCTCGATCCCCGTGATTCCGATGGAACTTCCAGTATCGAGCTGCACTCACATCAACAAAACAAGTTTGTCTCTGCAGTACCTCTGTTGATGAATTATATGTTGATGACCGACCGATATTCACCATTCGTTAACAATAGTTCAAAGTCCCGCCCCCAGATGCCTAGATTGAGCTGGCTTCAGTAGAATTTGTGAAAAAGTCAAGCTGAATACATTTTTTTTAAATAAACTTAATAATAGGCTCAAACCCAGATGGTCAAGCGATCGACCGCGATCTTACTGCTAGTAATAACGAAAATTTTCACAACGCCTGGAAATTTAGCGATCGGGATTTAGTTACATATCTACACAAACAGGTATTTACATAATCGCTGCAACAAGTCGCATCGATGCTCGACGAAGGGGGACGATCGCGAAGAAATATAAGGCAAACTTCTAATAATTGTCACGATCGCCTCTCAGCCAATATTTACGAAAAGTAACAATTGCTCGAAACTGGATAAATTACTCCTTGACCAATTTTAAATTAGACATCTATCGTAGGGGGTGGATGGTGGATGGTGGATGGTGATGTTTATTTCTTGAGTAACCTGAGTTCGGGATAGGGATTTTCCCTTAATGACTCCTAGCTTCGTTTCTGCACCGCCCTCGAATGAATTCGGGGCTAATAGCCCGAACTTCCAGTTCAGGGCGGTGCAGAAACGAAGCAGATCGATTTTCCTTATCCCGAACTCAGGTTGAGTAGGATCGATCGCTAACTCGATGCCGTACCACCAAGCATCAAAGCATGGAAAAATTGACCAACCCTAGTAAAATAGGCAATGCCAACTAGTAACTTGTAAAACAGAGTGGGTGTTAAGAGTGAATCTGAAGTGGAATTTAGCGTCTCGATCGATCGGGTGGTATTTGGCATTGATATTGATGAGTGGGATCGTCGGTTGCCAACAAGCTCCGACAGCACCCGATCGCTCATTGGCAGCTAACTTCAGTAATTCCCTTACTAATACTGATGGGCCATTAGCCGAAGTCAATATCCCAGCCAGCATCGCTAAACTAGCTCCGAGCTTAGAAAAATTTCAACCTCAAGTCCACATCCTCAGCCCACAACCAGACGAAATATTAGCCGACGATCGAGTCACTGTCAAATTGCAAGTCAGCGATTTGCCGCTGTCCAAACATCCTGAGCTGGGGTTGGGCAATCATCTACAGGTTATTCTCGACAAACAAACCAATCGAGATGTCTACGATCTCAGTCAACCCTTAGTTTTTAAAAATTTAGCGGCTGGAACCCATACATTACGTGTATTGGCATCGCGTCCGTGGTATGAGAGCTTTAAAAATGATGGCGCATTCGATCTAGTTACTTTCCATGTGCTGACAAAAACTGCGGAAAATAATCCCGATCTCCAACGCCCACTGCTGACGTACATTCGCCCGACGGGTAGCTATGGTGCCGAGCCAGTGCTGCTGGATTATTACTTAACCATCCCTTCACGTCCATTAGCTGATGGGGGCGAGGATAGTTTACCTGACTGGCGGATTCGAGTCACTGTCAACGAACAGAGATTTATCGTGGGTGGTACAGCCTCTCTCAATGAGAATAGCTCGACACCACTTTACCTCGAAGGCTTTAAGCAAGGTAAAAATTGGGTGAGATTGGAATTGGTAGACGATCGCGGTAATCCAATGCCCAATGTCTATAACGATACCGTCGAGATCGTTACCTATGAACCAGCAACAACAGATCCTCTCGCTCGACTGATTCGGGGAGAAATAGATCCCAATCTAGCACTATCGCTAGTAAACCCCGATCTCATCGCCATCAAACCATCCCCTACACCTACCCCAACACCATCTGTCTTACCCACTCCCATTCGCACACCAAAAACCATTCCGACTCCAATACCTAGTCCGATCGCGATCGCTCCACACCCGATCGTTAAGCCTAGCCCTAGTCCGATCGTCATCGCTCCACACCCGATCGTTGAGCCTAGCCCTAGTCCGATCGTCATCCCGCCGATCGTCAAGATGCCAACACCCCGTCCAGAGCCAGTTCAGACGCCAAAATCAGCCCCAAAAATCGTCGAACCATCTATTCCAACTCCGCCGACTGGTGTAACAAGCAATCCTAAATCCGAGCCACAGACACAGTCTCCCGTGCCAATTGTGAAGCCAATTCCAGTGAAACCGATCGATCCTACTCCTCAACTAACTACTCTACCCCGCCCAGTAAAGCCGAAAGAATTACCCAGCATCGTTTCCGCACAGCAGGATGTGCCATCTGTGAACGTCATCGTCATCCCTCAATCAGTAGTAGACGAGCTGATATCATCTGCTCAAACATCGAATGGTGTATCTGGGACAGTAATCTCGCTACCTCAGACAGTAGTAGACGAGTTGGTGGCATCTGCTCGACAACAACGTCATACTCAAACTGCACCAGTCGCAGCTACACCCACGGCTCCAGCACTGCCAATACAGACACAACCAACTTGGCAAACGCAAGCGATCGAATCGTTTAATAAAGTTAGAGCTAAAATACGAGAATTCACCAATACTATTCCCCCCAAAGCCCAAAGATTCGGGCAAAATTTTCAAATCTGGGTAGGTAAGACGATCGAGCTATTCCAAGGGCGATCGGAATAGCGATTGTCAGTCATAAGTATTCAGGAATAGGTAATAAAATGTGGAGCGAGATCGGGGCACAAATCACTCAAGTTACGGGTAAACATTTTGAGATTGTCGATCGCCAATCGATCGGCGGTGGCTGTATCAATCAGGTATATCTAATTAGCAACAAGTCTCTGTCAAAGCCACACTCCCCCAACCAAGCTCGGTACTTAGTTAAACTCAATCGAGCAGCCCTGCTGGAGATGTTTGTGGCGGAAGCGAGAGGATTGGTAGAAATAGCCGCAACAACCGCCATAAGAGTTCCACACCCGATTTGTATGGGCATTAGTCACGATCGTAGCTATGTGGTTCTAGAGTATTTAGACTTGGCAACTAAAGTTAGTCCTCAAGCCTGGATCGAAATGGGGCGTAATCTGGCGACGATGCACCAGTATCAGATGAGTAGTCGATCGCAGTTTGGCTGGCATCTGGATAATACGATCGGCTCGACACCTCAAATTAATACCTGGGAAAGTGACTGGGCGATATTTTTTAGTACCCACCGCATCGGTTATCAATTACAGCTTGCACAGAGTAAAGGCGGTCATTTTCCTAAAGCAGCAGAGTTGCTGGCTACCATACCTCAAATTCTGATCGATCGTCACCCCCAACCTGCGCTGGTACATGGCGATCTGTGGAGTGGGAATGTCAGCTTTACCACTACTGGGATTCCCGTCATATTCGACCCTGCAACCTATTGGGGCGATCGAGAAGTCGATCTGGCACTAACAGAACTATTTGGCGGCTTTCCTGCCGCTTTCTACCAAGGCTACAATGAGGTTTATCCTTTAGATCCTGGCTACTCACAGCGTAAGAATTTATATAATCTCTATCACATTCTCAATCACTACAATTTATTTGGTGGAAGTTATCAAAGTCAAGCAAATCAGACGATTGAGGCTCTGGTAAAAACCTAGCTATAGCAATCCGATTTAAATCGCTTTAGAGCCAGCACTACCCGAACCTTGAAACATCACCCAAGAAAGGAAAAAGTTAGAAATAAAAATTGCGAGCAATGAAGTCACAACCGCAGTAGTCGTCGATTGTCCGACACCTTTGGCACCGCCTGTAGTCGTCAATCCCCAGCTACAGCCGATAATCGAAATCAACGCACCAAAACAAACTGCTTTAATCGGTGCGCTGCAAATATCCCAAGCATTTAAAAAGTTGCGAGCGGAGTCCAAAAATATGCGGACTGGCAACCCAAAGATACTATTAGCAATCAGTAATCCACCGATCATCCCTGCGACAATCGATATTATCGTCAATAACGGTAACATAATGCAGCAAGCTACCACACGAGGAATCACTAAATAATCGACAGGATCGGTTTTGAGAATGTAGAGCGCATCGATTTGTTCGCTGACTTTCATCGTGCCAATCTCTGCGGCAAATGCCGAACCGACTCTTCCGGCTAAAACTACCGCTGTCAGTACGGGTGCAAGTTCGCGAGTCAATGCCAGCGAAAGCACACCGCCGACAATCTGTCCCGCACCGATATTAATAAATTCCCGCGCTACCTGAATCGTAAACACCATCCCAATCGTAGTGGATGTCACTAACGCAATGAGGAGTGATTCTGGCCCAACTAAAGCCATTTGCTCGATAATGTTTGGATAGTTGAATTTGCCTCGGAGAATGTGAACAATCACTTGTCCACTGAGGAAAATGGCCGCAATGAACCGTCTAAACCACAAACGCATATCAATTTCAAGTTATCGATAGTTAGTAATCCAATTATTCAGCAAAGTGAGGCATTTGGCGCAAGTCGATCGTCGAGCAGGAATTTTGTACTATTGTGAATGGATCGTGATTCTCCAGAGCAGACGCTATTCAAACAAGTGGAAAAATTATTTCGATCTAAACTATGAGCGATCGATCGCCTCGATGCCTCAGACAATAGGGTATTTTAAGAAAGGCTTTGTTTAGTATCTTGCAGTATCGGTTATGTTTATGGTAGCAGTAGCAATTCTGGCAGCGGGCAAAGGCACGCGAATGAGATCGGACTTACCCAAAGTATTACACTTACTGGGGGGACGATCGCTAGTCGAACGAGTATTAATTAGTTGTGCAGATCTGCAACCCGAACGGCAACTGGCGATCGTTGGTTATCAAGCAAATCGAGTCAAGGAAGCTATGCTCGACTATCCCGATCTAGAATTTGTCGAACAAACTCAACAGCTAGGTACCGGACATGCGGTTCAACAACTCCTTCCTTATCTGGCTGACTTTCAGGGAGATTTGCTGGTACTAAATGGCGATGTTCCACTCCTCCGTCCCGAAACCCTAAAAGCACTCTTGCAGACTCACCAACAGCATCAAAATGCTGCAACTATACTAACAGCCCAAACCTCTAATCCGCAGGGCTTAGGGCGGGTATTCTGCGATAGTAACAATCTACTTAAAGAAATTATCGAAGATCGGGATTGCACCGATACCCAACGTCAGAATCAGCGGGTAAATGCAGGGATATATTGCTTTAATTGGCAGAAACTTCAGGCAGTTTTACCCCAACTACAGAGCAATAATAGTCAGCAAGAATATTACATCACCGATGCCGTTAATTTGCTCTCGCCAGTGATGGTATATGATGTGGCTGACGATCGCGAGATTTTAGGCATTAACGATCGCCGTCAACTAGCCACTGCTTATCGAGTCCTCCAATCGCGGATCAAAGATGACTGGATGGCAGCAGGTGTAAGCATTATCGACCCTGATAGTGTCACAATCGATGATACTGTCAAGATCGGGGTTGATGCAATTATCGAACCTCAAACCCATCTACGCGGAAATACTACAATTGGCAGCGGTAGCCGGATTGGGCCTGGTAGTCTCATCGAAAATAGTCAAATTGGGAATAATGTGACACTGATGTATTCAGTCGTTGTAGATAGCTCGATCGGGCACAATGCTAATATTGGCCCCTTCGCTCACATCCGTCAACAGGCACAGGTAGGCGCAGCTTGTCGGGTAGGTAACTTTGTGGAACTCAAAAAGAGCAACCTTGGCGATAATACTAATGTTGCTCACTTGTCCTATTTAGGCGATGCAACTATCGGCACGCAAGTAAATATCGGTGCGGGGACAATTACTGTTAATTATGATGGTAAACACAAGCATCAAACCACCATCGGCAATTTTGCGCGGATTGGCTCCAATAACACCTTAGTCGCACCTCTCAATATTGGTGCTCACGTAACCACCGCAGCAGGTTCGACAATTGTCAATGATGTTCCAGATGACTGTCTAGCGATCGCGCGATCTCATCAAACAATTAAACCTGGTTGGCGACCAAAATGGCACCAAGAGTAATTAACCCAAGTTGCCGTCGGGGAACAAAGGTATGTGTGCATCGCGCTATGCGGACTAATATTTCAGTCAGTCCGCGCAGCCGACAAATGAGCGATCGCGCTAATACTATTAGCACAAAAATTAGCACCAATCGAACACCAAAACCAACAAGTAAGTAGGGCAATCTTACCAACTTGAATTACCAATGGTGAAGACTGTTGAGCGCAGATCGGTGCGGTGTCATCTAAAATCATGGCATAACTACCAGAGATCGGCTCTACTAATTCTTGAAACTGCACAATTTTATTGAGGTTCGATCCTCCAAAACCTTTGCCTGTCGCAAATTTAGCTTGAACTAGAGGACTTATTACTAGGGCAGAGAAGCTAGAATAACGACGTTGTATCATAGGTGATTAAAGCTATCGGCAGCAAATCGGGGTAAATATCGGCAGTTCTGAAATCGGATAGCACCTATAACCGCAAAAAGCTATCCGCTATTGCCATTTAGTCTAATCGAAACTGGCACAATAGTTAAACCGAGAATTCCCTGAGATGTCCAAATTTACTCTACTCCGTTGTCAGTGTTTACACTTAGTTTGCACTGAGCGAAGTCGTTGGCGTAGCCTCGCTGGCGATAGTGAGTCGAAGTACGCCAACGCTCCGCTTCAAAGGACGCGGACTAACATGTCCTAACCAATGTGCCGACTGCTATAAGTTTAGAACTCAATTGAGTCTTTGATTCTCTCTGGAGAAATTATGTCAGCGTTACTGAAATCTAAGCGAGCTTGGGTAGTAATCAGATAGCAGTTCAAGTATCCAATCGTTAGAGCATTGAAGAGTGGGGAGCGATCTGAGATTTTTGTAATAACTACTAAATTTTGCTACGGGGCTTTGGAATATCTCAATATATAGATCTGCATCCATAAAGATCGCAGATAATGTAAAACAGGCTCTCAGTAACTTTTGTAAGTAAATACCGAGCGCAGATTCGATCGCGTAGCATCTCCAATCCTGTGAAATGCGCCAACAAAGAATCGACTTTTACTCTCAATTCTCTATTCCAAACTTAATGAATCGCAGCTTCTGGATTATTTCATTAATTAACTTAATCAACTCACTGAGTTTTACAATTCTCATTCCCACGATCTATCAATATGGACGAGAGTTTCATCTTAATAATATTGAGACTAGCTTTCTATTTGCGATATTTTCGATCGCGCAATTTTTTGCTACCCCAATTATTGGTAAGTTATCCGACAGGTTTGGGAGAAAACCATTATTAATTATTAGTTTAGTAGGGACAGTGATTGGCAATCTCCTCGCTGGGACAGCACCCAACGCCGCAGTGTTATTCTTCGCGCGTTTTCTAGATGGGATTACTGGCGGAAATATCTCAGTTGCTCAAGCAGTGATTTCTGATGTTACCACTCCTGAAAATCGAGCTAAAGGTTTTGGAATCTTTGGAGCATCACTGGGATTGGGCTTTGTACTGGGGCCAATTTTAAGTTTAATTGCTCAACAAAGATCGCTAGGCACAGCATTTTTAGTGGCATCAGCAGTTGCCGCGATCGCATTAATTTTAACGATATTTTTATTACCAGAAACACTCCCTCAAAAAGTAACTACTGATACAAATATCTTCGATCTGGGTCTGCGAGATTTAGTTAAAGGACTTACTTTTCCCAAAGTAGGAATTCTATTTATTATCAATTTCTGTGTTGGGACAACTTTTACCTTATTTACATTTGCATTTCAACCATATTATCTGGAGGTACTGCATCAAGATACCAAATCTTTAACAGTATTATTTTTCGCGATCGGTATCGTTGGAGTTTTGGTACAGATTGTAGGTATAAAGCTGATGACTAAATATTTGAGTTTAGTCAAGATTCTGTTCTTGGGACTGTTTTTTCGGAGCCTATCATTTCTATTAATGCCAGTAATTCCCGACATTCATTTCTTTCTAGTCATCGGGATGATTTTTTCATTATTTAATTCATTAGTTCAGCCAATGATTAGTACGCTAATCTCACTAAATACCCGTCCAGAAGAACAAGGTAAAATGTCTGGATTAAATGCTTCATATTTGAGTGCGGCTAATGGGATCGGCCCAATTATTGCTGGGCTGATGATCGACCAAAAAAATCCAGCAACTTACGGCTATCCATTATATGTAGCAGGTATTTTTACATTTATCGTGTTATTCTTTGCCGTTCGCAATCGTCGTAAATTTACACCCAGAATGGTTGGATGACTATTTATTCCTGAGTCCAATTTTGTAACTGTAAATAAACTAACACAGACGTAAAAGCAAGTAATACCATCGCAGCGGCGGCAGCATATCCAAAATCGAACCTAGCAAAGGCTCGATCGTAAATATAGTAAACGAGTAAATTTGTAGAATTAAGTGGGCCACCACCAGTAATAATATATACTTGCTCGAAACTTTTGAGTGTGAAAATCGTGGTGGTAATCGCTGCAAAAATCAATGGAGACTGAATTCCAGGTAAAGTAATGTACCGAAACTGTTGCCAATCATTTGCCCCATCGAGTTCGGCAGCTTCATAGCGATTAATCGGGATAGCTTGCAATCCAGCTAAAAATACAACGAGATTAAAGCCGATTTGTTTCCAAACACTCAAAACAATGATTACAGGCATTGCCCAGACAGAATCACTCAGCCAGGAGATCTTGGCAATCCCAAAATTACTCAGCAAACTATCGATCGCACCATCCGTTTGAAACAACCATCGAAACCCCAATCCTGCTGCAACTAATGAGACAATCGATGGAATAAAATAGATAGTGCGAAATATCCCTGTAAATAGTAAATTTCGATTGAGCAACACAGCTAAACCCAGCGGGATAACGATACTAGGAATGACTGTCCCGACCGTAAAATAAATAGTATTACCGATAACCTGCCAAAAGTCTGGACTAAGTAATAAGCGGAGGTAATTACTCACTCCCACCCAATGCACACCCGCACGCGTAAAACTCCCGCCTGTAAAACTTAGATATCCCAAATAGACGATCGGGAAAACCAAGAAAATACCCAATAACACTAACGCTGGTAATAAAAATATCCCCGCTGCAATATCCTCTCGATCGATTAAAGCGGCAAAACTATCTGACTGATACTTAGATTCATGCTTGCGGATAGCCATAGTGAATAGTTAAATATCTAGCGATCGGGTTATGGTTAATAGTAACGTAATCGCTGAGAGTGACTGAGTACCTGTGGACGGATTTATCAACTTAAAGAAATTACCAGACTGGACTTCACATGACTGTGTTGCGAAAATTCGCTGGATTTTGCAGACGAAAAAAGTTGGACATGGTGGGACATTAGATCCGGCGGCGGTGGGAGTACTCCCGATCGCGATCGGCAAGGCAACTCGGCTATTACAATATTTACCGGAGGGGAAAGCATATCGCGCTGTAATTCGGTTTGGTGTACAAACGACAACAGACGATCTCGAAGGCGATATTATCTACTCCGAGCCAGTAACAGATCTGACAATCGCCCAAATTCAAGCAGTAATTCCTGAATTTATCGGTGAAATCACCCAAACTCCACCGATGTATAGTGCTATCCAAGTAAATGGACAAAGATTGTATAAACTCGCACGAGCTGGAGAAGTGGTGGAAGTACCCACCCGTCAAGTGAGGATCGATAAGATCGATATTCTCAATTGGACACCTGGAGATTACCCCGAAGTTGAGGTGCAGATTGCTTGTGGTGGTGGCACATATATTCGCTCGATCGCCCGCGATTTGGGCGATCGACTAGGCACTAAAGGGGTTTTGGCATTTTTAGAACGAAATGCTAGTTGTGGCTTCCAATTGGCAGATAGCATCACTCTAGAAGAGTTAGAGCAACAGCAGCAAGCAGGAACCTTCACGCCAATGCTCCCAGAGCGAGGATTAGCCCATTTACCTACAGCCACATTGAAGACTGCGGAGTCGATCTCAGCGTGGAGCCAAGGAAAACGCCTACCCATTGATGAACTTATCCTCACACCCCCATCAGGATCGATCGGTTATGTCAAAGTGATGGGAGCAGAGCGGTGTTGGGGAATTGGCGAAATTCAATCGAATCTACAACACTTATTAGTCCCTAAAGCAGTGCTGCTCTGAGCATTAATGTTATGATAACCTTCCGATGACTGCGATCGACAGCAATAATTGTTTTGTAGTTATTTTCAACTTATATTGAGGACGATCGATGACTGCTTCACCCGATTCTAATCCAGATCTCGAACTTATAGCGGCTCTGGAAATCAACCCCGATCTGAGCTTCGACTTACCCGATCCTGAGGATGAAGCGGTAGGCGACTTCGATTTTCGGCAACGAGTTGATGATGCGTGGGTGGTATGCGATCGTTTCGATCTCCAGACAGAGATTTGGCGCGGTAGAATTTTACGTGCAGTTCGCGACAAAGAGAAAAAAGGCGGCGACGGACGCGGACAAGGTTTTTTGAACTGGCTCAAAGATCGGGAACTGAGCAAGAGTCAGGCTTACGCCTGGATCGAACTCGCCAATAGTGCCGATACCTTGCTGGAAAATGGCGAACTCTCCCCCTCCGCGCTCAATAACTTTAGTAAACGCGCCTTTGTCGAAACCGCCAAATCGTCTCCAGAAGTTCAAACATTAGTTACCGATGCCGCCGAAAGAGGCGATCGGATCACCCGCCGCGAAGTCCGCCAACTATCCGACGAATGGATGGCAATGAGTTCGGATCTCATCCCCGATGAAGTCAAAGAACAAGCCGCCGCTGGAGCCACACCACCGCGCTTTATCGCCCCATTAGTCAAAGAAATGGAGAAACTACCCGAAGCGCATCAACTCGCCATCCGCGAAGAAATAGCCGCCAATCCCGATGTCGATAATATCAAGCTCGTCACCAGCAATGCCCGCAGTTTATCCAAATATCTCGATGCTGGCGCACAGGTGCAAGTTTTGAATGATTCTAAAGTCGATCTCGCCACCGCCCTCGAAGAAGCGATGCGCGTCGGATGTCTCCCCGTCGCCGCCGATGTGCTCAAACAAGCAGCTCAACTAGAGCAAACGATGACCAAATTCTATTTAACTTGGAAACGCTTGGGCAGCTTGGTAGATAGATTGTACGTCGATACAGGTGCAAGTACGCCCAACTTGCGATCGCTCATCGCTTGCGTCGAACGTCTCTCTAGCGAAA
>ENA-OFCF01000079-OFCF01000079.1-metagenomes-genome-assembly--contig:-NODE-79-length-47691-cov-5.263645_pt1 | contig 47691 bp, 40 predicted proteins | sample MGYA00153387_OFCF01 | MGnify analysis MGYA00153387 | reverse complement strand
CCAGGTAGTCCTCGATCCGGAACTGATCACCGGTGGCGGGCTCGCCGCAGACCGCGTCGGGGACGTCGGCGGGGCGAGTCGTGTCGTCCAGGCACTGCTGGCGGTAGCCGTTCTGCTCGGCGACGACCTGGTCGATGTTGCGGTTGGCCGCCGCGAGCTGCGCGGGCGTGGTCTTGGCGAACGCCGTCGCCGAGGCCAGACCCACGGCCGCCAGGAAGCCGAGCAGGGACAGTGCCAGCAGGACGCGCACGAAGCGGCGCGAGGACAGCCGGCGCAGCTCGGCGCGCGCCAGGGACGGCCGGACAGGGACCGTCCCACCGGCAGTCGGGGGGCCCGCAGCGGGAGCCACCGGCGAGTCCGCTGTGGTCGTCACGCCTGCACCTGCCGGGTCAGCTCGCGCATCATGCGTTCGATGCCGAAGCGCGAGGTGACATGCGTCAAGGCGTCGGCACTGCCGCCGGCGCCGTTGAACGAACTGGTGCGGCCGCCCTCGCGCGCCAGGCCGAACACCGACAGCTCGCACCAGCCCAGGTCCAGCGCGATGTCGCTGCCGGTGCCGCCCGCCGGTGTGTCGGTCGGGGTTCGCAGTGGGCCGACCTTCGTCGTCAGGCCGCTGTCCGGCTGCTGCATGAGACGCTGCACGGCCTTCGCCATCACCTGGTCGTCGGCGCTCCACGCTGGCATCCCCACGCGCTGCGCATTGCGGTGCATGGCCTCCGCAATGGGCTTGTTCATGTGCGGTCGCCACGCCGAGCCGATCACCTGCACCGTGTCGAGTACCGTGAAGGTGCCAGCGGCCGCGGCGCGCGCCATCACCTTTGCGTCCTCGAACATCTTCGTCACGCGCTCCACGTCGCGCTCACGGAAGAAGAACCAGATCGACGCCGTCGCGGGCACGACGTTCGGCTGGTCACCACCATCGGTGATCACGTAATGCGATCGCTGCGCCAGCTCCATGTGCTCGCGGTGATATTCCCACGAATTGGCCATCATCATCACGGCGTCCAGCGCACTCCTGCCACGCCACGGTGCCCCTGCAGCATGCGAAGCAGTACCGCTGAACTTGAACTGGGCCGAGATCAGCGTCAGCGCCGACTCGTCACCCCAGGAGATGCCGAATTCGTCGCTGACATGCGCGAACAGGTTGGCATCGACGCCGTTGAACACGCCGGCCCGCACCAGATACGCCTTGCTCGCCAGCTGCTCCTCGGCCACACCCGGCCAGAGCACGATGGTGCCGGACATCTTCTCGCGTGTCATGATGTCCTTCACCGCCAGCGCCGCAATGATGTTCAACGGAACGCCGCTGTTGTGGCCTTCGCCATGCCCCGGCGCGCCGACGATCATCGGAATGCGACCGCTCAGGCCCGGCTTCTGGTTGGCCTGCGGGATGCCGTCGATGTCGGAGCCGAGCGCGATCACCGGCGAACCGCTGCCCCACTTCGCGACCCATGCCGTGGGCATGCCGGCAACGCCGCGCTCCACGGTAAATCCGTTCTGCTGCAACACACCGGTCAGGTACTTCGAGGTCTCGACTTCCTGCATGCCGAGTTCACCGAACGAAAAGACCTGGTCCACCATCTGCTGCGCGAGCTTCGCGCGGCCGTCGATGCTGCGGGCCAGCTCGGCCTTCAGCATCTCGATGCGTGCATCAGGTTTCGCCTGTGCACCCAGGAAAATGGGAAACACGGCGCATGCGATGATGCAGCGGGCGGAAACGCGCATTCTGGTCCCGAGTTCAGGGTTTCGACATAGCTCTGCGGCATGATGACCGCCGCGCCACGTGACGCTACGCGCCGTGATGGCCCGCTGCAACCCGCGCCTGAGTACACTCTAAATGGACTGCGATGCCATGGTCCGGTTCGCCAGAGTGATATGGATGGCGCGCAGCGCATGATCATCGTGCCATTCCCGGCCACCGATGCCAATGCCGACAGATTCATGACCACCACACTTTCCTTCACCCAACCTGTCAGGTGATGTTGCAACGAATATTGAATACCGCCCGGGTGCTGCTCGGCGGCCTGGTCATCCTCGCTCAAGGATCGTGCATGACTGGCGACAAGCCCGCATCACTGGCGACAGGGTACGCGCGCACCTTCGTCGAGCCGATCGGCGTGCTGCCCACGGGCGATACCGTGACGGCGTACACGCTCACGAATGCGAATCGTGTCGCACTGCGCGTGATGACCTACGGCGGCATCGTGATGTCGCTGCGCACGCCTGATCGCGACGGCGCGCTGGATGACATCGTGCTGGGCTACGACGACCTCGCCGGGTACCTGAAGAGCACACCATACTTTGGTGCCATCGTGGGTCGCTACGCCAACCGCATCGCGCGCGGACAGTTTGCGCTGGACGGTGTCACGCACCGGCTCGCGGCGAACAACGGCGTCAATTCGCTGCACGGCGGATTGAAGGGATTCGACAAGGTGCTGTGGAAGGCAGCGCCGTTCGACAGCCTGGACCGACTTGGCCTGGTGCTCACCTATATCAGCCCTGATGGCGACGAAGGCTATCCAGGCACACTGTCGGTCACCGTCACGTACACCCTGACGGACAGGAACGAATTCATCATCGACTACCTCGCCACGACCGACAAGGCGACGCCGGTGAACCTCACGCAGCACACATACTGGAACCTTGCTGGCGACGGCAGCGGTACGGTGCTGGATCAGCAGGTTGCGATCGATGCCGACGCGTTCACGCCCGTGGACACCACGCTGATTCCGACGGGTGTGCTGCAGCCGGTGAACGGCACCGCGTTCGACCTCCGCACGCCGCTGGCAATCGGTGCCCGCATCAACGAGCCTGACGTGCAGCTGAAGACGGCTGGTGGCTACGATCACAACTTCGTGCTGCGTCGCACCGCGGAAGGCATGGTGCATGCCGCGCGCGTGGTCGATTCGAAGAGCGGCCGCACACTCGATGTCACCACCACCGAGCCGGGCCTGCAGTTCTACTCCGGCAACTTTCTCGACGGCACCATCGCGGGCAAGCAGGGACACGTGTACGGCTTTCGGAACGGCTTCTGTCTCGAGACGCAGCACTTCCCCGATTCGCCGAATCAGTCGTCGTTCCCGTCAACGATCCTGCGTCCCGGAGCAACGTACATGTCGCGCACGGTCTTCACCTTCGGCGTGCTGGGTCGCTGACGACGCCTGCGCCAGCGACCGCTCGTTCCACAGCACGTCAGTGGCGGTTCATGCGCGCAGGCCGTATCAGGCCGACTTCCGGAATGCCTTCCAGTTCGCGAGGCAGCGACGCGCCGTGTCCAGCTCCGGGAAGCGACTGCCTTCCTGCTCCATCAGGTAGAACTCCACACCGCCAATGGACTCCAGCGCCGTGACGATCCGGCGCCATGGCGCGGCGCCTTCACCAAAGAGCACGCGGAACGACTTCTCCTGCTTCTCCTCACCCGGTGCCCAGTCCTTGAGATGCACGCTGCGGATACGACCTGGATGCGCCTCGATCCAGGCCACCGGATCCGCGCCAGCCTTCAGGCAGGTTCCTACATCCAGCTGCAGCACGAACTCCGCCGGCGTGCCACTCGCGATGATGTCCATCGCACGCGAACCGTCGCTCAGCTTCGCCCACTCGGCAGAGTGATTGTGGAAGCCGGCCACGAGACCGTGCGGTGCGAGCAGCGACGACGCCGCGGCAAGCTTCTCGGCAAAGCGCTTCCAGTCGTCCGGGCCTGACGCCTGCATGGGCGGCGAGGCGAGTACGACCTGGCGCGTGCCGAGGATCTGGTTGATCTCGATCGCCTTGGTCATCACGTCGCCCGCCGTGAGCGACGCCATGCCGTTGTGCGTGGAGTAGCACCGCAGCCCGAGATCGTCGAGCATGGTCCGCACGGTCTTGGCGTACGGAATGTTCCAGCCGAGATACGGCGCGAAGAACTCCACGGTCTCGTAGCCATATGACTTCACCGTGCGCAGCGTATTCGGCAAGTCACGCGCGAGTTCGTTGCGAACAGCGTACAACTCGATGCCGATGGGCAAGCGCTTCGCGGCGAATGCGATCGCGTGTGCGGTTGAAGGAACCAGGCCGTTCATGACGAGCGGAGCGCCAGCGAGCAGCGCGGCACTGGCGCCGGAGTGCGCAATGAAATCACGACGGGAGAGCGGATGGCGCGGCGAGGGTGACATGAAAATCCCGAGAAAGGCGAACGGCGATCGTAGACTACGCCGGTGAGGCTTGCAGATTCGCGGCGTGAGGCGCGCGCGAGGCCGTGCGCGACGCGATGAACAGTACGACCACGAGCAGTGCGCAGAACAGTGGCATGACGTACATGGCGTCATGCAGGCCGATCGCGCGACTTTCGACCACGGAAACTCCCGTCTCGAGCGAGCGCGCGGCCATGGCATCGCTCAGGCGGCCGAAGAACATCAGCCCCAGCGCCGTGAAGAGGTAGAAGACGAAGAAGTAAACCGACATCGCCGTCCCGCGCATGTCGTCCGGTACCAGGTCGTGAATCGCAGCGTAGACGGTGCTGTAGTACAGGTAGATGGACACGACGGCCGCAAAGAGGTAGCTGGCGAACCCCCACGCGTTGCCGCGCGGCTGTTCGATGGCCAGCCAGAGCAGCGGCGTGGCGAGCAGTGCCCCGACCATCGCGAGTTGCAACCGGCCGGCGGCTCCGCGCGTGCCGACGCGATCGCCCAGCAGGCCGCCGATCGCCATGCCCAACCCTCCACCAAGCCCGAACACCATGGCGTTGAAGCGGTTCGCGATGTCGATGTCCAGGCCATGATACCGGATGTAGTAGGACGTCGAGAACACGCTCACGGCATACATCACGAGGTTCATCAGCGCGCCTGATGCGATGATCCACCACATGGCGGGAATGCGCAGGATGGTGCGGATGCTCTCGCTGGTATTCCTGGTTGCAGTACTGGAATCGCGTGCAGCGCGGCGTCGCACCGGTTCCGGCATGAACAGCGCGAGGATCGCCAGCACGAACCCCGGCACCGCGGCCACATACAACGCCGGGCGCCAGCCGCCGGTGGCCTGTGCAATCATGCCGCTGATCAGGTAGCTCGCGCCAAGGCCGAGCGGCAGGCCGAGCATGAAGATGCTGATTGCGCGCGCACGTCGATGCGGCGGAAAGAGATCGGCAATCAGTGCATTTGCCGTCGGCGCCAGGCTGGCCTCGCCAACGCCCACGCCCATGCGGCAGAGAAAGTGAATCGTGAAGCTGCCTGCGGCGCCCGAAAGTGCCGTGAACGCGCTCCACACCGCGACACCACGACTCAGCATCAGCCGACGATCACCCGTGTCCGCCAGGCGACCGAAGGGAATGCCGACCAGTGCGTAGAGCAGCACGAATGCGGTAGTGAGGCTGCCCAGCTGCCCGTCGCTGAGCTGCCATTCCTGCTTGATCTTCTCGCCGACCGCCCCGATCACCTGGCGGTCGTAGAAGTTCATGAAGTTCAGCGCGAAGAGCACCGCCAGTGCATAGGCGAGCCGTCCCTTCGTGGGTGCCACATCATCCGTCGCGGGTGCTCTCACGCGGCACTGCGCCTGCGCGCTGCGCCGTAGATTGCGCGCGTCGGCACGGAGTCGCTGCCGATCGCGGTGCCCCGTTCATCTGTCCGACAGCCAACGGCCTCACCACTAAGCATGCGTCCTCATCGCCTGGGTCTCGCCATGAAACTAGCCGTCCCGCTCGCTCTCGGGATTCTCTGCACGATGCCGCTTGTTGCGCAGAGCAGGCTCAGTGACTGGCCGCAGCATTCGGAGCAACGGCCCAGGCCGACCGTCGTGCAGCCCGGCGCCACGTATACCATCGCGCCACCAGGTGATGCGGTGGTGCTGTTCGGTGGCACATCGCTCGATCGCTGGACGCAGGGCAAGGGTGCGCCGGCACTGTGGCGCGTGGCCGACGGTGCATTCCAGGTCGTGCCATCGACCGGGACGCTCAGCACCCGCGACTCGTTCGGTGACGTGCAGCTGCACCTCGAGTGGGCGGCGCCGAATCCGCCGGTCGGCACCGGTCAGGATCGCGGCAACAGCGGCGTGTTCTTCGCCGACGGTCGCTACGAGGTGCAGGTGCTGGACTCGCGCAACAACGACACCTATGCCGACGGTCAGGCTGGCGCGTTGTACGGGCAGTTTCCGCCGCTGGTGAATGCCAGCCGCGCGCCCGGCGAATGGCAGGTGTACGACATCGTGTACCACCGCCCGCGATTCGCCGCCGACGGCACGCTGCAGTCAGCGGCGCGTCTCACGGTGTTCCACAACGGCGTGCTGGTGCAGGACAACATGGAGCTGGTCGGACCCACCGCGAACAGCTCGCGTCCGGCGTACACCGCACATGCCGCTCGCCTGCCGATCACGCTGCAGGATCATGGCCATCCGGTGCGCTACCGCAACGTCTGGCTGCGCGACCTGGAAACGGCGAAGTAGTCGTCGTTCACGATGCGCGGCCGGCGAAACTCCGGCCAGTCACAGGCGTAGTCGGACACAGGTACACCCTGCTCGTTTCCTGGAGGCACCATGTTGTTCGGACTTCTGGCTCTTGCCGCGAGCCTGGCGGTGACGTTCGTCGGCTACACGCAGGCCCGCACGTTCATGCGCGAGCGCCTGCGCTTCACCAGTGCGGCGCAGTCGATCTGGGCCCCGATCCTCGCCGGCCTCGGCGCAATGGTGGTCGCGACGCCGGTCGTGGCACTGCTGCCGCTGGTGGGTGCGGGCACGGCCGTCGCGTTCGGCGTCAGCGTCGGTTTCGGCGTGGCGAACGGTCAGCGCGACATCCGCCGCAACCTGCCGTCGGCATTCTGATTGAGCGGTGAGCGCGGGCGTGACCAGCGTCTCTGTGCGGTTGAGCGACCGCTTCGCTTCACAAGCCCTGCGACGCCTCGATTCACAAAGATGCTGCGCACGCACTGGTTCAGCTGCCAGGCGTTGCACGTGATCGACCTGGATTCGCAACATTTTACGAGGCAGGCCATTTCCGGGTAACTGTCGTTCGTACAGTTTCAACTTCCGCCGGCCACCAACATTCGTGGCGCGGCGGAATCCGTGTGCCCGTCAGCGCCGACCGGACGGCGAGTCACACTCGTCACCACCCCACCACTGATGCCCCTGCGTTTCGCTCCACGTCCCACGCTGCGCGACAGCTGGAAATCCGACCTTCCGGCGTCGCTCGTCGTCGTGCTCGTGGCACTGCCGCTCTGCCTGGGCATCGCGCTGGCCTCGGGCGCTCCACTGGCCGCGGGCATCGTCGCCGGCGTGATCGGCGGCATCCTCGTCGGCCTGTTGTCGAATTCGCAGCTCATGGTCAGCGGACCGGCAGCCGGCCTGACCGCCATCGTCTTCACCGGCATCGCGACACTCGGATCGTTCGAGGCGTTTCTGGCGGCCGTCGTGATCGGCGGCCTGCTGCAGATCGTGCTCAGCATCGCACGCGCCGGAGTGATCGGCTACTACTTCCCGAGCTGCGTCATCAAGGGCATGCTCGCGGGCATCGGCGTGATCCTGATCCTGAAGCAGATCCCGCACGCGTTCGGATACGACGCGGACTTCGAGGGTGACGAGGCATTCCAGCAGGCCGGCGACGTGAACACGTTCTCCGCCCTCGGCGAACTCACGAAGCAGGTGCAGCCAGGCGCGGTGCTCATCGCGATCGCTGCGCTGAGCGTGATGGTGCTCTGGAGTCGGCCGGCACTGAAAAAGCTCAAGGCGTTCCCCGCGCCGCTGCTCGTCGTGCTCATCGGCATCGGCATGAACGCACTGTTCGACGCCGTCTGGCCGTCGCTCGCCATTCGCGCCACACACATGGTGCAGCTACCGATCGCCAGCTCGCCCGCCGACTGGCTCACGTTCTTCACCCTGCCCGACTGGAGCGCGCTCACGTCGCTCGCCACGTGGAAGCTGGGCGTGACGCTCGCGATCGTCGCCAGCCTCGAAACGCTGCTGAGCCTCGAGGCGACGGACAAGATGGACCCCTACAAGCGCGAGTCGGACACCAATCGCGAGCTGCTCGCGCAGGGCGTCGGCAACACCCTGGCGGGGCTGATCGGTGGCCTGCCTATCACCGGGGTAGTCGTGCGAAGCGCAGCCAACATCGATGCCGGCGCGCGTACGCGCTGGTCGGCCGTGCTGCATGGGCTGCTGCTGCTCGTGTGCGTCTTGGCGATACCCACGCTGCTCAACCAGATTCCGCTCTCCGCGCTCGCGGCACTGTTGCTCTACACCGGCTTCAAGCTGGCATCGCCTGCGCTGTTCAGGACTGCGTGGTCGCTTGGCTGGGCGCAGTTCATTCCCTTTGTGGTGACCGTGGTGGCCATCGTGCTGACCGATCTGCTGGTCGGCATCAGCATCGGGTTGTCCGTTGCATTCATGTTCATCCTCGCGCAGAACATGCGACAGCCCGCACTTCGCCAGATCAGCCCGGATGGAGCCGTCCTGACGCGCTTCCAGCTCCCGGACCAGGCCACGTTCCTGAGCAAGGCGAACATCGAGCGGACGCTGAACGCGCTGCCGCAGGGGAGCCGCGTGGAGATTGACGGTACACACACGGCGCGCTTCGACCACGACGTGCTGGAGCAGCTGCACGAATTCACGCAGACGGCGAAGTTCCGCAACATCGATTATCGCATGGTGAACATTCCGCCCATTGCCACGACTCCCAGTCACTCGCACTGACCAATGCAGAACTATCACAAGATGCTGGAGAACAATCGCGCCTGGGCGGCCCGCGTCCTGAAGGACGACACGGGCTATTTCGGTCGCCACGAGGCCGGCCAGCGGCCACACTTCTTCTTCATCGGGTGCTGCGATTCCCGTGTGCCCGCGGAGCTGCTGCTGGGCGCAGGTCCGGGTGAGCTCTTCACCTATCGCAACATCGCCAACCAGGCGCACCCGAACGACCTCGGCATGCTCTCCGCGCTGGAATACGCGGTGGAGTTTCTTGACGTGAAGCACGTCATGGTCTGCGGTCACCACGGCTGCGGTGGTGTGAAGGCGGCGATGGGCCCGCATGGCCATGGTGTGGTGGATCACTGGCTGCACGTGGTGCGGGACGTCTACCGGTGGCACGAGGAGGAGCTCGAGGCACTTCCCGACGATGTGGCACGCACGCACCGGATGGTGGAGCTCAACGTCATCGAGCAGGTGTTCCAGCTGTCGCGAACCCCGGTGGTGCAGCGCGCCTGGGCCAAGGGCCAGCGACCGATCCTGCATGGACTCGTCTACGACCTGCACGACGGCCTGCTGAACGAGCTGGTGACGGGCGTCGATTCCGACGAGAAGGCGCGGCTGCTCGGCGCGCGCGTGACGAGTCGATCGATGCCACAGCGGACGTAAGCAGTCGAGGTTGCTGTACGTACTGCCGACACTGCAGGGCGAATGATCCGCGCGCCGCGCCGGAACGGCCATCAGCCGCGCCGCGCATCCAGCCGCGGCCACTTCCGCCCTGCCGCTGTCATGCCTTCGCTGTGGATCGACGCACTTCCGTCACTGCTCCACACGGCCCCCATGCGCCTGGCGCTGCTGGTCGCCGCCAGCGCCTGGACGGCAGCCACCTGCCACGCCGCTACGCGTCATACCGCCGAGTCGAAGCCGGGCCACCTGCTTCGCTTCACCCCGCGCCTCTCGTCGATCGCACTCGCCGCCAGCGGCATCGCGGTCTGGGGCGCCAACGGGCTCGAACAGCCAATGCTGGCCGCCCATGTAGCGGCAGCGTCGATTGCGTTCATGCTGGGATGGGAAGTCGGCGGCGTGCTGGAACGCTTCATCAAGCAGTGGCTCTGATCTTGATCGGCGCTCCACTGCGCTGACGGCAGCACCGGTCCACTCGCAGGCGTGCGTGCACGACATCTCTCGCAGCTGTTCGTGAAAAACTCCTGTCACACGGAGACGCGGACACACGGAGACACAGCCTCGCGCACGACAGGCGCCACATTCAGGACGCGAAATCACACAAAGCCGTGAAAACGGCACTCGCGAGCACGGTTACCACAGCATTTCGTGCCAGTGCCATCGCACCAATCGCTGCAGCCCTCACCCTCCGCGACTCCGCGACTCCGCGTGAAAAGAGTCAAGGGTGCCGAGCCTGCGAGAACCTGCCCCCACGAACGCAGTTCCCACGGCTGTTCCTGCCACTGTCATCGCACCAATCGCTGCAGTCCAAACCCTCCGTGCCTCCGCGACTCCGCGTGAAAAGAGTTAACGGTGCCAGCGCCTGAGCGATCGTCGCGTGAGAAGAGTTAACGATGCCAGAGCCTGAGCGATCGTCGAGTGAGAAGAGTTAACGGTGCCAGAGCCTGAGCGATCGTCGCGTGAGCAGCGCCAAACAGGCCCGAACGAACTCGCACCCTCACGCACCCGAACAGCAACTCACGACTGCGCCGCCGGCCACGCCGCGAGGCCGGCGGCGGTCACCGGGTGATTGGGCCCAAGAATGCGAGCACAGCGCGCCGCGAATGCTGCCGGGCCGCCGCAGGGCGTGCGCCAGTGCGCGGCGCGCGCAAATGAGCGGCCCAGTGCGTGATGCACCTCGGTCGTCGCGGCGGGATGATTCGCGACAAAGGGCTGCAGGTCCGGATCGGTGTAGATCGGGGCACTCTGCGCGATGGCGTGCAGTTCCGACGTCGCGATGCCGGTCTTCGACAGGCCGCCAGCCAGCAGCAACAGCAACGGATCGCGGCAGTCCTCGTCGGAGCCCGACGTGAGCAGCGCGACGAGCACCGAGGCGCGCCATGCAGCCCACTGCGCCTCCAGGGCACCGGCAGCGGTCAATGCAAGCAGGCTGGCCGAGCCGGCCACGCGCGCATCGCCCGCATCCTCGAGCAGTGCAACCATGGACTTCTCGGCGATCAGCTGCCATGCGGCGTCAGTCAGTTCCACGCTGCGCGACGGACGGTTCACCATACCGAGACCATTCGTGGCGCGATCGGCGAGGCGCCAGAGCACCAGCGGACCACCTGCATCGTACAGGGCTCGAACCATGGGTGCGTCGAACTCGTCACCCCGTTCGGCCGCAAGCATTGCATACCCGATCCGGGCGCGTTCGCGGCGACGACGATCGGCCTTCACCGTCCGATACGCCCGCTCCATCACCAGCAGTCCCGCCACGAACTGTGCGACCGGCTCCGGCGCCGGCATCCATGCATCGCCGCTGCCGGCGTCGGAATCCGCGTTCTCGCGCACCGCTTCGGCCCAGCGAGCGGCGGCAGTCTCCGGCTCCCACTCCGTCCATGCGACGAGCGCCAGGCCACGCACCGCCTTCTCGGCGTCGGTGATCAAGGGATGTTCGGGGCGGATGATCGTCATTGGCAGCACTCGCAGCTGTCGACCGGAAACCTGGGGTCGTTCTACTACAGCGTGAGTGTCGGCCCGGCGCGGACGAAGCTGCACAGTTCGCCGCGTGTGCGATGCCGGCAGCCGTGCACCAGCAGCCCAACGCCTTACTTCGTGCCGCGATACTCGATCATCGAGAGGCCCGCATCAGCGTTGCGCGCGAACCACGCCTTGCCGTATTCCAGCACGTAGATGCGCCCGTCGGGCCCGAGCTCCATGTCGATGGGCGCCGAGAACGAGTCGCGCGGCGCAAAGCGCTCGATCGCCTGGTAATCGCCGCGCGGCGTGAGGGTCACCGCCATGATCCAGTGACGGATCCAGTCGTAGATGAACAACTTCCCATCGAAATACTGCGGCAGCGCCGTGTTGCGCGACTGTGCGAACATCGCCGCATGATAGACCGGCCCCGCCATCGCGGTGCGACCGCCCTTGCCGACGCTCGGGAAGTCGTGCGAGTCGCCATACGGATACCAGATGAACGCGGGCTGCGCCGGCGGCAGCTCCTTCAGACCAGTCGAATTACGCGAGTCGTTGCGCGGCTTCGTGGCATCATGCAGTGAACCGCTGGCACCGGTAGCGTAATCCCACTGGCGATAGGCGAAGTTGTCACCGACGAAGAGCGGCCAGCCGAAGTTGCCGGCGGCGCGCGCCTGGTTGATCTCGTCGTAGCCGCGCGGGCCGCGCGTGGCCAGCGTGTCGTCGGCCGCATCAGGACCGACTTCGCCCCAGTACAAAAATCCGCTCTGCCGGTCCACCGAGATGCGGTACGGATTGCGGTTGCCCATCACGAAGATCTCTGGCCGCGTGTTCGCCGTGCCGGGCGCAAAGAGGTTGCCTGGCGGAATGTCATACGTACCGTCGATCTTCACGTGCATGCGCAGGATCTTGCCGCGCAGGTCGTTCGTGTTGGCAGATGTGCGACGCGCGTCGTACGGCTCGTGTCCTGGACGATCGTCGGTCGGCGAGAAACCATGGCTTGCAAACGTCACGTTCTTCTCGTCGAACGGCGTCGAGTTGTCGCCCGTCGAGATGTAGAGCAGGCGGTTGGCGCCGAACGCCAGCGAACCGCCGGTGTGGCAGCAGATCTCGCGTTGCGAGTAGAACTGCAGCACCACCTTCTCGCTCGCCATGCGCAACGAATCGCCGTCGAGTGTGAAGCGCGACAGCCGGTTCACCGAGGTGTCCGCTGGGCTGAAGAAGAGATACACGAAATGATTCGTTGTGAAGTCGGGATCGATGGTCAGCCCAAGCAGGCCCTCCTCCACGTTCGAGCCATTCCTGGCCTTGCTGTACACGGCGACCTTGCCGACGGGCTTCACCGACCTGTCCTTCGCGCGGAACAGCACCACCTCGCCGCCGCGCTGCGCAATCAGCACGTCACCGTTCGGCAGCACCGCCATTTCGGTCGGCTCGGCCAGCGTACCCATGGTCAGTGCGACCTTGCGAAACAACGAGTCCGACGGCGTGCGCTCGGCCGTCGCTTTCGCGTAATCCAGTGCGCGACGCTCGCCGACCGCGTACCGGATGCCGCCCAGCACATGCTTCAGGAAAAGCGAATCGCCGTACGACTCCACCGTGTGACCCATGCCCGTGTACCAGGCGCGCCCACCATCGAAGGTGTGCTGCCACGAAATGGGATGCACCGCACCATTCTCGCCGCCCGTGTACGTGGACTCGTCGAGCGTGGCCAGCACATGCAGGTCTTTGCCGAGCGACTTGTAGTTGTACCACTCGTCCTTGCGTGTCCACGCGGAAGGCAGGTGCGACGCCGACGCGTCCTTCGCATCGACGATGCGCACGGTCGCCTCCTGCTGGTCGGGATGGCTGAGGAAATAGCCGCCTACCAGGCTGCCGTACCAGCGCCAGTCGTACTCCGCATCGGCCGCCGCGTGAATGCCCACATAGCCGCCGCCTGCCTGGATGAAGCGCTGCAGGTCGACCTCGGCGGCCCGCTCGAGAATGTTGCCGGTGGGACTGAGGAAGATCACGGCAGCGTACTGCTTCAGCGTGTCTTCCGTGATCTTCGCGGCGTTCTCGGTGGTGTCGACCAGAATTCCGTTCGCCGCACCCATCGCCATCAGCGCCTTCTTGCCTGCCTCGATCGACTCGTGCCGGTAGCCGACCGTCTTCGAGAAGACCAGCACGCGTGGTGGACCGGCGGGTACCGCGGGCTTGCAGGCGTGCATGGCGACGAGCGCCAGTGCGCATGCGATGAATCGGGTCACGCGCATACGTGTGGATCCGGGTGGCGTGTGTATCGTGCGTTCATACATTCGTGAATTCGTGTATTCGTGTACTTATGTTTTCGTACTTTATGCTTCGTGCTTCGTGCTTCGTGCGGCAGGCATGTTCTTCGAGCGTGATTCACCGTCGACGACGGCCCGCGCGCGGCATCACGATGGCAGCTTCACCCAGCGTCCGCCCTTCGCCGATGACGACACCACCGCCTCGACGAACGCGACGCCCTTCACGCCGTCGACGACCGTGGGAAACTGTACCGCCGTCTCCAGCTTCGGACCTTTGGGTCGGCGACTGCGGATCGCGTGACCGATCTCGCTGTAGAGTGTGGCGAACGCCTCGAGATAGCCCTCGGGATGACCTGACGGAATGCGCGTGATGCGTGCGGCATCGACACCTGCCGCACCGGTGCCGCGAGAGATCACCTGCGTGGCCTGGCCGAATGGAGACCAGAGCAGCTGATTCGGCTGCTCCTGGCGCCACTCCAGTCCACCCTTGCTGCCGTAGATGCGCAAGCGAAGGTTGTTCTCGTTGCCCGGTGCAACCTGGCTGGCCCACACCGTGCCGCGTGCGCCGTTCGCATAGCGCAGCATCACAAGCGCATTGTCATCCAGCCGGCGACCGGGCACGAATGCCGTGAGTTCAGCAAGCACCTCCGTCACGGCAATGCCTGTCACATAATCCGCGAGCTGGTACGCATGCGTGCCGATGTCGCCGATGCATCCACCGAGTCCCGCCTTCGCCGGATCCGTTCGCCAGCCGGCCTGTTTCTGGCCGCTCTGCTCGATGTCGTCGGTCAGCCAGTCCTGCGCATACTCCACCTGCACCACGCGAATGTCGCCGAGCAACGTCTCGCGCACCATCTGGCGCGCCTGCCGCACCATGGGGTAGCCGGTGTAGTTGTATGTCACCGCGAACAACAGGTCGTGCTTCAGTGCGAGCGCATGCAGCCGCTTCGCATCCTTCGAGGTGGTCGCGAGCGGCTTGTCGCAGATCACGTGGATGCCGGCCTTCAGGAACGCCTCGGCCACCGGCGCATGCATGTGGTTCGGCGTCACGATCGCAACCGCCTCGATCCCATCGGCACGCGCCGCTTCCGCCGTCGCCATCGCGGCGAAGTCGGTGTAGATGCGGTCTTCCGCCAGACCCAGCGCAAGTCCAGAGCGCATCGCCTTGTCCGCACTCGACGCGAGTGCGCCGGCAACCAGTGCGTACTGATCGTCGAGGCGCGCTGCGAAGCGATGCACACCGCCGATGAACGCCCCTTCGCCGCCACCGACCATGCCGAGCCTGATGCGGCGCGCGGCACCTGCGGCTGCATCCGCCTTCGCTTCTATCGCCACGCGTCGTTCCCCGTGAATACATGTGTGCCGTGCATGATCAGAGTCCCAGCAGCCGCTTGATCTGCTTCGGGTTGGTGGCTGCGCCGGCGAAGTCGTCGAATGCCTTCTCCGTCACATGGATGATGTGATCATCGATGAACGCTGCGCCTTCGGCCGCACCCTGCTCCGGGTGCTTCAGGCAGCATTCCCATTCCAGCACCGCCCAGCCGGCAAAGTCGTATTGCGCGAGCTTGGAGAAGATGGCGCGGAAGTCCACCTGCCCGTCACCCAGTGAGCGGAAGCGACCGGCGCGCTGCAGCCATGGCTGGTAACCCGAGTAGACGCCCTGACGCCCGTTCGGCCGGAACTCCGCATCCTTCACGTGGAAGGAGCTGATGCGCTCGTGATAGATGTCGATGAACTCGAGATAGTCCAGCTGCTGCAGCAGGAAGTGCGACGGGTCGTAGTTGATGCAGCAGCGCGGATGGCTGTCCACGCGCTCCAGCAGCATCTCGAACGTGGTGCCGTCGAACAGGTCCTCACCCGGGTGCAGCTCGAACGCCACGTTGCAGCCCGCGTCATCGAATGCGTTGAAGATGGGACGCCAGCGCTTCGCGAGCTCGTCGAACGCCGCCTCGATCAGGCCTGCGGGACGCTGCGGCCACGGATAGAGATACGGCCAGGCGAGCGCGCCGGAGAACGTGGCGTTCGAGGTGAGGCCAAGGTTCCTCGATGCCTTCGCCGACCAGAGCATCTGCTGCACTGCCCACTTCTGGCGCGCCTTCGGGTTGCCCTTCACCGCATCGGGCGCGAAGGCATCGAACGCCTCGTCGTACGCCGGATGCACGGCCACCAGCTGCCCTTGCAGGTGCGTGCCAAGCTCGGTGATCTCGACGCCGTTCTGTCGTGCGACACCGGCCAGTTCGTCGCAATACGTCTTCGACGTCGCAGCCTTCTTCAGGTCGATGAAGCGCGCGTCCCACGCCGGCAGCTGCACGCCGGTAAAACCCAGGCTCGCGGCCCACTTCGTGATGCCATCCCAGGTGTCGAACGGCGCGGCGTCCCCCGCAAACTGTGCGAGAAAGATGCCCGGGCCCTTGATGTTCGTCGGCACGTATCGCGTCTCCTGTGCTGTGTCAGAGGTAGCTGTTGATCAGGTTCTCGAGGCGTTCCTGGCGGCCCGACACGGGCTGCGGTTCGATGTTCTTCCGCTCCACCATCGCGGCAAGACTCGCGAGACTGCGCCGACCCTTCAGGATAGCGGTTCCCTCCTTCGCATCCCACCCGGCATACCGCGCATCCACGTGCGCGGCGAGCACGCCATCGTCGATCATCCGCTCGGCCACGAGCAGGGCGCGTGCGCACAGGTCGATTGCACCGGCATGCGCGGCGACCAGGTCGTCCGGATCGATGGATTGACGCCGCAGCTTCGCATCGAAGTTGATGCCGCCCGTGCTGAAGCCGCCGCCCAGCATGATCTGGTACATCGCCAGCGCCACATGCGGCAGGTTGTTCGGGAACTGGTCGGTGTCCCAACCCAGCAGCTCGTCGCCGCGATTCATGTCGATGGATCCGAAGATGCCAAGCGCCTGTGCCTGCGCGATCTCGTGCTCGAACGAGTGACCGGCGAGCAACGCATGATTCTGCTCGATGTTCACCTGCACCTCGTGCTCCAGGCCATGTGCCTGCAGGAACGCGAATACGCTCGCCACGTCGTAGTCGTACTGATGCTTCGTGGGCTCGCAGGGCTTCGGCTCGATCAGGATCGCGCCCTTGAAGCCGATTGCGTGCTTGTGCTCGACGACGAGATTCAGAAATCGGCCCAGCTGCGCCCACTCGCGCGTCAGGTTCGTGTTGAGCAGCGTGTCGTACCCTTCGCGACCGCCCCAGAGCACGTAGTTCGCGCCGCGCAGCTCGTGCGTGAGTTCCATCGCCGTCTTCACCTGTGCCGCGGCGTAGGCGAATACCATCGGGTCCGGATTCGTGGCGGCACCCGCCATGTAGCGACGGTTGCTGAACAGGTTCGCCGTGCCCCAGAGCAGCGCGATACCCGTGTCGTCCATGCGGCGTGCGAGGCGCTCGCCGATGCGATGCAGATTTGCGTTCGACTCGCGCAGCGTCGTGCCTTCGGGTGCGATGTCGCGATCATGGAACGTGAAGAACGGCACGTCGAGCAGCTGAAACAGCTCGAACGCGACGTCGACCTTCGCATGCGCCTGCTGCATCGCATCGCCGCCGATTGCATGCCACGGACGGTTGAAGGTTTCGCCGCCGAACGGATCGGTGCCCGGCCAGACGAAGCTGTGCCACCAGCAGACGGCGAAGCGCAGCTGGTCCTCCATGCGCCGGCCCAGCACCATGCGATCGGCATCGTAGTAGCGATACCCCAGCGGACGGCGCGCGCTCGGCTTGAACTTCGGACCCTCGAACTGCAGCGGCTCCGTCAGCGTGAAGAACTGTCCCGGTGCGGCGGCTGGCGTGGAAGCGCGGGATGCGGCCATGTCTCGGTCGGGTCCGTGGTCGAGTGTAAGTGTTCGTGAGTGTGCGAGGCTCGATGCGTCAGGTCTTCGCGCGCTGGAACTCGTGCGACAGCTGGTACAGCGACTGCCAGTGCGCATGGCGCACGGCATGGTCTGCAACCGCATCGGGGCGAGGCTCGAACGTGCGGAGCCGCTCCGGCTTCGTCGCCACCTGAGCCACGGCATCGGCCGCACCGCCCAGCAGCGCCATTGCAGCCAGTCGTGCGGCGCCCAAAGCGCATCCAATCTCGCTCTGTGTCACCATGTGCAGCGGCATCGCGAGCACGTCGGCCATGAGCTGGCACCAGAACGGCGAGCGCGCGCCACCGCCAAGCAGGTCGGCTTCGCGCAGATGCGTGCCGGCGGCGGCGAGTGCCTGTTGCGCGTCGCGCATGGCATACGACACACCCTGCAGCACGGCGAGCGTCATGTCGGAGCGCGTGTGCGACGCGTCGAGTCCGGCAAAGCCTGCGCGGACGGCGACATCGTTGTGCGGCGTGCGCTCGCCGTTCAGGTACGGCGCGAAGCTCGCCGTGGTGCGCGCGTCAGGCGCGAGTTCCGACAGCAGCGCCGCTTCCGGCTGTCCGCTGATGCCGGCCCACCAACTGAGGCAGGACGCGGCGTTGAGCACCACGCCCATCTGATGCCAGGTATCCGGCACGGCGTGACAGAATGCGTGCACGGCGCTCGTGGTGTTCGGCGCGAACGACGCCGTGGTGCACCAGAGCACGCCCGAGGTGCCGAGTGAAACGAATGCGTCGCCGGCATGTACGGCGCCGGTGGCGACCGCACCCGCGGCATTGTCGCCCGCGCCACCGGCAATGATCGGAGGTGTGCGCATTCCCCACCGCGTGGCCAGCGCGCGGTGCAACGTGCCGGCGGAGGCACTGCCTTCCACGAGCCGCGGCATCTGCGCCGCGCTCAGGCCGCAGGTCGCGAGCGCGTCGTCACTCCAGCGCCTGTTCGCCACGTCCAGCCAGAGCGTACCTGACGCATCCGACATGTCCTCGATCATCTCGCCGCAGAGCCGCATGCGCAGGTAGGCCTTGGGCAGCAGCACCATGGCGACGCGTGCAAAAAGATCCGGCTCGTGCCGGCGGACCCAGAGAAGCTTGGGCGCGGTGAATCCCGGCATCGCCAGATTGCCCGTCACGCGACGCGAGTCGGGCCAGCTTGCCTCGAACACCGCGCACTCGGCCTCGCTTCGGCCGTCGTTCCACAGGATGCAGGGCCTGAGCGCCGCGCTGCGCGCGTCGAGCAGCGTGGCGCCATGCATCTGCCCCGAGAGCCCGATCGCGCTGCAGGCTGCCATGGCGCCGGGGTGGCTGGTCCGAAGCGCATCGCCACACTCGAGCGTGGCATCGTACCACGATTCGGGGTCCTGCTCGCTCCATCCGGGGTGCGGGCGCTGCACCGTGAGCGGTGAGCTCGCGCTGCCGATCACGCGCTCGCGGCCAACGATCGCATGGTCCACGAGGACCAGCTTCACGCCGGAGGTGCCGAGGTCGATGCCGAGTGTGATCACGCGTTGATCAGCCCGCCGTCCGCAGCCCGCGTGCCCAGTCGTAGACACCCGTGTATTGCTGCGCCGCGCGCACCCACGAGTTGTCCTCGCGCATGCCGCGCTCGCGCAGGATCGCCCAGCTGGCCGACTCGCGATACGCAAGCAACGCCCGTTCGATCGCCTCGATGAAGTGACGCGCCTCGTACTGGTGAAACACGAAGCCGTTGCCGTCCCACCCTTCACGCACGGTGTCGTTCAGGCCACCCGTCGCGCGTACGATCGGCACGCTGCCGTAGCGCAACGCGATCATCTGCCCCAGTCCGCACGGCTCGAAGCGCGACGGCATCAGGAACGCATCGCTGCCGGCGTAGATGCGCTGCGCAAGTCCCGCATCGAAGCCCAGGCGTACCGCGATGCGGCCCGGGTGCGCCCGCGCATGACGCAGCAGCGCGTCCTGCAGGAATGGCTGGCCCGAGCCCAGCACCACCAGCTGCGCATCGGTCTGCAGCATCAGCCACGGTATCGCCGCATCGAGCAGGTCGAGGCCCTTCTGCTCCACGAGCCGCGACACGATGCCCAGCAGTGGACGCGTGTCAGACGGCGCGAGGCCCATCTCGGCCTGCAGTTCGCGCTTGCAGGTCTGCTTGCCAGAAATCGCGTCTGCGCTGAAGCGTTCAGGCAGGTTCACGTCCGTTGCCGGATCGAAAGCCGCGCTGTCGATGCCGTTCAGGATGCCCGTGACGCGATCACGCTTGGACAGAAGCAGTCCGTCCAGCCGCTCGCCGTACTCCGACGTCATGATCTCCTGCGCGTACGTCGGGCTGACCGTGGTGACCACGTCGCTGTGCACGATGCCGCGCGCCATGAAGTTGAAAGTGCCCGCGGTGCCCGGCCCCATGCCATTCTCGATCAGGCCACGCTCGCTGAGACCCGACGCGCCGAGCGTCGCGGTACTGAACTGTCCCTGATACGCGAGGTTGTGAATCGTGAAGACCGTCGCCACATGGCCGAAAGTGTAGGCATGCGTGGTACGGATGTAGTTCGACACCAGCGCGGCATGCCAGTCGTGTGCATGTACCACGTCGGGCTGCCAGCCGGCGACCTCGCGCAGCTGCTGCATCAGTGCCAGCACGCCGCGCGAGAAGAGGATGAAGCGGCGATCGTCGTCGCCATCGCCGTAGATGCTCGCCCGTTCGAACGCCGCCGGGATGTCCAGCAGGTAGGTCGGCGTCACCGCGTCCACCGCTCGCCAGATGCGCAGCTCCTCGTCGCGCTCACCGAGCGGCAGGAAGCTGGCGGCGATCGGTCCCTCGACGGAGATGCCCCGATCGCGCAGTTGCCGGTAGTAGGGCATCACCACGCGCACATCATGACCCAGCGCGCGAAGCGACGCGGGCAGCGCACCGGCCACATCGGCGAGACCGCCGGTCTTGATGAGCGGGGCGACTTCGGCAGCGACAAACAGGACGTTCATGCAAGGCGAGGAAGAGGTCCGGAGTGCGGCGGCATGGCGCTCGTCGCCTCGGGGCGCAATGTACCGGATGCACCACACGCTGCCGGCCGTCCCGGCAGGGCACGCAGGACCGGATCACCGGTACCCTACCGCGGGGCTCTACCCGCGGCGAATATCACGCACCTCCAGTCACGCCCCTTCCGCTGAAAGCGACCCAGTCATGACGGCTCCACACCACCGCTCCGGTACGATCGCACGCACCGCGATGGCGTACGTGCTCGCAGGTGGCCGCGGTTCGCGGCTCTTCGAGCTCACAGATCGACGTGCGAAGCCTGCGGTCTATTTCGGTGGCAAGACACGCATCATCGACTTCGCCCTCTCGAATGCGCTGAACTCCGGCATCCGTCGCATCGGCGTGGCCACGCAATACAAGGCGCACAGCCTGATCCGCCACCTGCAGCGCGGCTGGAATTTCCTGCGCCCCGAGCGCAACGAAAGCTTCGACATCCTGCCGGCCAGCCAGCGCGTCTCCGAGACGCAGTGGTACGACGGCACCGCCGACGCCGTCTTCCAGAACATCGACATCATCGAGGCGTACGGCCCCGAGTACATGGTGATCCTGGCGGGTGATCACATCTACAAGATGGACTACGAGCTGATGCTGCAGCAGCACGTCGACCAGGACGCCGACGTGACCGTGGGGTGCCTGGAGGTGTCGCGCATGGAGGCCTCCGGTTTCGGCGTGATGCATGTCGATGCGAGCGATCGTATCGTCTCGTTCCTGGAAAAGCCGGCTGACCCGCCGGGCATCCCGGGCAACGAGCAGATGGCGCTGGCGAGCATGGGCATCTACGTCTTCAAGACCAACTTTCTGTTCGAGCTGCTGCGCCGCGATGCGGCCGACCCGACGTCGAGCCGCGACTTCGGCAAGGACATCATTCCCTACGTGGTGGAGCATGGAAAGGCCGTGGCGCACCGCTTCAGCACCAGCTGCGTCAAGGCCGGCACCGAGAGCGAGGCGTACTGGCGTGATGCCGGCACCATCGACGCCTACTGGGAGGCGAATGTGGATCTCACGAGCGTCGTGCCGTCGCTGGACCTGTACGACCACAACTGGCCGATCTGGACCTACAGCGAAATCACCGCTGCCGCCAAGTTCGTGCACTTCGACGAGACACGACGTGGCATGGCGTTGAACTCGCTGGTGGCTGGAGGCTGCATCGTGTCCGGGGCGCAGGTGCAAGACTCGCTGCTCTTCACCGGCGTAAAGGTCCATTCCTACGCGCACCTGGTTGGTGCGGTGGTGCAACCGTACGTGGACATTGGACGCGGCGCCCGGCTGCGCAATGTCGTGATCGACCGTGGCGTCGTGATTCCGGCTGGCCTGGTGGTCGGCGAGGACGCTGCGCTGGATGCACTGCGCTTCCGTCGCTCCGAGAAGGGCCGCGTGCTGATCACGCAGCCGATGCTCGACAAGCTGCCGCAGTAGTTCACGTCGACAGTTCGTCATACCGCTGCCATCGTTCGCCAACATGCAGAACGCCCGGCCCCCGCTGCATGGCGGGCCGGGCGTTCAGTGCGTCAGGGTGGTCGTCGATCAGTGATCCGCGCGGTCGTCCACGCTCTCACGATTACGCTGACGCTCGCGGATCTGCTCGTCGGTCAAGGCCATCTGGCTCATGTCATCCATGCCAGCCTCGCGATTGCCGGTGGCGCTCTGTGTACGATCACGCTGCTCGGCACGCGCGAAATATGAGTCGTCGTCGCGACCGTGACGGCGGCTGCCGAAAAAGGAGCGCTCATCGAAGCTGCGATCAGCATAGAACGCATCCGACGACCGGGTGGACTGATTTCGCGTGTCGTCTGTCGCCTTGAGATCGGAATGATCATGCTGCATCCGCTCCGGCTGCACATCCGACGGACGCGCCGCATTCATGACGTCGCTCGACGCAATGCCACCGGCACTCGCGCCAGCATTCGCACCGTAGCTCCGCACGATGTCCGTTTCGCGATCACGCGTCAGCGGCTCACGGTCATATGCCGGAATACCAACCATTTGCGTGGCATGCGCATCCAGCAGCACGTCGTCCTTGTCCTCATCGAGGCGAGCAACGCCGATGGGAACCAGCATGTAACGCGCAGCATCAGGATCGCTCGTTCGGTCGTCGTCCGTCAGCAACTGGTCCGCGAGGCGGCCGACCTGTGGAACATGATGCGCCGACATGTCGGCGTTCTGTGCGACCTGGCGCGCAATTTCCTTGTCGAGACGAACCTCGATGTAGCGAACTTTCATCGCCGCGGTGTCGACCAGAAGATCCTCGACCTTGCCGATCTTCTGTCCATCGGTGCCTCGCACATCCCAGCCGCGGATGTCAGGCTCGCCCTCCGCAATCTTGAAATCGTCCAGGTCGTCGAAGTGCACCAGCTGGCCGGCAGCCACGGTGTTCAGCGAATCGGTGTCACCAAGCGAAACCTGCTCGTTCAGCTTGGAATGATCGTCATGATGCATCAGAAATGTCCTCGCAACCTGTCGGGGTATGCTGCACTGCAGTATCAGTCAGCACCGTACGCGCGGCATTGACGCGAATAAATCGAATACATGCAGTTGTCATCGTGCACAAATCATCCGCGCACGAGCCGTACCAGTCAACGTCACTACTCAACCAACCGCCCTCGAGCGCTGAAAGGCTCAAAGAACCGAACTTCAGCCGGGCGTAATCAGGTAATGCTGGTGTGATGGCACGAGCGCCGCAAATACTGTAGCGTCGACAACGGGCAATGACCCGGTCGTCGTGCCGCTCGTTGCACCGCGAGTGCGCGACGCATCGTCACTGGGGCGCATTGCCATCCACGCGATGAGCGCGGCGACGATCACGCCGATCACGATCCACATGGTGTTCGACTTCCGCTTCTTCTCGACATGAAGCTCTGCCATTGTTCAGCTCCTCTCACGCATGAGATGATGATTCGACCAACGAACGCGCATCACAGGGACAGAACGCGCCCGCAACGCCTGGCATTGCATGATGAATGCCGTGGTCACCAGCTGAGATCGCACGAATGACTGTCACATCAGCAATTCACTTCTTCGCTGGCGTCGCACCGGCAAGGGTGCCATGCTGTTCGGATTCCGGCAGCGTTTCCGTCGTCCGCGATACTCGAACGGCGTGAGACGTTGGCCGGATGTCGCGTCCTCGCGCGCGCGCGTGCACCTGCGTGAATTCGGCGCCGAGCAGCATGATCAATGATGTGTAGTACACCCACAGCAGAACGAGCACGAGCGACCCCGCGGATCCGTACACCGACGTCGTGGCCTCCCGGCCGAGATACCATCCCAGCAGGACCTTGCCGGCCACGAACAGCGCCGCGGTGAGCACGGCGCCGAATCGCACGTCGCTCCACTCGAGGTGTGCGTCGGGAAGCAGCTTGAAGATCGCCGCGAACAATGCTGCCACGACCACGAATGCGAACGCCGCGTTGAGTATTGTCCAGACTGCCGCCGGCACGGGCAGGATGTTGGAGATCGTGTCCACCGTAGCCTGCAGCACTGTCGTGAGAATCAGCGACGTGAGCAGCATGAACCCCGTGCCAAGCACCATCGAGAACGAGAGAAAACGTTCACGGAGTACCGTCTTGAGCACGCGGCCGGGCTTCGGCATCACGCCCCACACGGTATTCAGCGCATCCTGTAACTGACCGAACACGCCGCCGGCGCCGATGAGCAGCACCACGAGGCCGATGAGTGTCGCCAGGATGTTGTCCGAGGGCTTCCGCGTGCGCATCACCATGTCCTGCACAGCCTCGGCCGCATTCGCGCCAATGGCTGAGCGGAGTTGGTGGGCCAGCAGCCCGCTCGCGGCCTCTTCGCCGAAAACGGCGCCAGCGATCGAGATGGCGATCAGGATCAGCGGGGCGAGCGAGAATATGGAGTAATACGAAAGCGCCGCACTGAGCCGCGGCACCTTGTCGTCAATGGCCTTGTTGATCGTGTCCTTTGTCTGTTCCCACGCCTGCATGTGCCCTCGCGCGATGATGGTGTCTCCTCGTCTGCGGGCGCCAGAAGCACGTTGCACGCCGTGCGCATCGCTGGCGCCAGCACCGCGAGACTCAACGCCGGCCGCTGATCCCGTACTTCGCCAGAATCGCACGCACCTCATCGATCGGCAGTGCCTCGACGCGCGAGAATGCACCGACCTGCGTGGTCGCACGGAAGAGCGAGTTGTAGATCGCCTCGACCGTCGCATCTACCGTGGGCTCGAACAGCGAGCCTGCAAGCTCGTTGCCCAACTCCACGGAGCGGATCGAGTCTGGCGGCGTGCCCGACGAACCACTCACGCCCACCCGTCGCACACTGGCATGCGTGGAGAACGCGATGGCGTAGTCGCCCGAGCCGTTGGACGCGTAGCCGCCCGTGCGGCTGATGCCGAGCAGTGCGCGCGAGGCAAGGCGGCGCAGGCTGCGATCCGAGAGCGGGGCGTCGGTCGCGATGACGACCACGATGGAACCACTCGCGCCCTTCCCCTGATTCCGTGTCACGCCGCCGCGACCCAGCTCGCGGCCCACAGGCACGCCCTGCACCGTGAGGTCGCCCCAATCGCCGAAGTTCGACTGTACCAGCACGCCGACCGTCCAGCCACCGCGTGGCACCACGCGCGAACTGGTGCCGATGCCGCCCTTCCATTCGAAGGCCACCGTGCCGGTGCCCGCGCCGACCGAACCTTCCGCGACCGGTCCGGTAGTCGCACCGGTTAGCGCCTGCACCACGTCGGCGTCGGTCACCGGCATGGTACGGATCGCGTTCAGCGCCCAGCCGTCGTTGGTCTCGCCGACCACCGGGTTGATCGAGCGCACCCGGTCCATGCGCGGCTGGGCAAGCATCCACTTCGCGGTGCTCTCCGCCACCCGCCAGACGCAGAGCGTGCAGGTGAGCATGACGGGCGTCTCCAGTTCACCGAGTTCCGCGAGCTGCGTGGAGCCGATGAACTTGCCGAAACCGTTGCCGACCACCGCCGCCGCCGGCACGCGACTCTCGAACGGGTTGCCGGCGTGGGGGAAGATGGCCGTGACGCCGGTACGCACCGAGTCACCACGAATGACCGTCGCGTGCCCGATCCGCACACCCGGCACATCGGTGATCGCGTTCAGCGGACCGGGAGCGTACGTCCCGATAGTGATGCCCAGGTCGCGGGCGCGGGGACGAGCCTGCGCGTCTGCCGTCGCCACGAGCAGTGCCATGCAGAGCGAAAAAACGAGCACCGGACGGACGGGCGACCGATTGATTTCCGGCCCGCCCGCCGGCGCGAGCGCGACGCGGGGGCGTTGATCGCGCCACGCCGTGTCCGCCACGCCGCAGTCACGGGCCGTACTGACGGGCGGGCTCACGACGCGCGTCATGTCACAGCCCCGAGCACCACGTCACACTCCGGCAGTGACTCCAGGAACCCCGATCCGAATGCGCTCGATGGCGTGTGATAGCCCGGCTCAGGCGGGTTGGTCAGCACACGATGCGCACTCTCGACCGCGGCGATGGCGGTGAGCCGGTAGCCCTCCGGCGTCTCCGCCGTGCCCTCCACGGTCCGGCCATCGGCATGCGTCACCCGCCCCCAGACATGCATGCGTGTGGAGTTGCGGCGCTGCTCGCTGGGCCCGCTCACGCGTGCGTCGATCTGGGCCTCGATCAACTGCTGGACCATCCGCATCGCCATCACCGAGTCCAGGTGCCGCATCAGCTTCATGATCATTACCGCGTTTTTCGGCAGCACGAGATATGTGTGGATGTTCGGAATGCGGGTGGACCAGAACGCGGTGGAGACGTCACCCCACGGGATCGTCGTGGCGAGACGTGCGCGATCGCGGAATGGAATGATCTGCTGCTTCCAGCCGGCGGGCACGCGCGTGATGCGTCCGTCCTTCCTGATCGCACCCCCCTGCGGAGCGCCCAGCACCATCGTCTTGAGCGTCCCACGGCTCACGCCGCCGCCGCCGGTGAAGGCCAGCTCCAGCAGCTGTCCGCCCGTGAGCGCCTCGTGCAACCGTGCCGCGAGACAGTCGGTCGGCACCACGTCGAAGCCCACACCTGGCATCACGATGACCCCAGCCGCCTTCGCGGCGGCGTGCCCCGCGCGACACGCCTCGAACACCACGATCTCACCGGTGATGTCCAGATAATGCGCTCCATTGGCTAGGCATGCCGCCACCATCGGCGCACTCGTCCTGAAGAACGGCCCGGCCGCATGAAGCACCACCGTCACACCGGACAGGGCGGCGGCCAGCGACGCTGGCTCGTCCAACGACGCGATGCGCGTCTCGAGCCCGTACGTCGCAGCGAGCGACGCGAGCGACTCGGCACGCCGCGCGGACAGGATCGGACGCATGCCGCGTCGCACGCACTCGGCCACGATCAACTGACCGGTGTATCCGTTTGCACCGTAGATCAGCAGCATGTCAGGGCTGGTCGGAGATGAGGGACTACGGCGCGAGGTTTACGCAGTATCACGGTGCAGCCCACGTGGGGAGCAGCCGTATCGTTCGTCAGCGCATGTCACGGTGACTCGCACCACCACCGACACACTCCATGCATGACCGAACGTTTCAGGACTTGCGAACGTATCGCATGCGTCGAGACCACGTCCCTTCGGACAGCAGACCACGCATGCGCTTCCTGACGTTGCCACGCGCGCCGACCCGTCGACATTGCGAGCGCACGCCATGATTACCGGCGAGACTCCCGCACATGCGGACACACCGGACCTGCCCGGCCTCGCCGATCTCGAGCAACGCTTTTTTGCGCTCTCCGTCGACCTGCTCTGCTGCCTGGACTTCAGCGGTCACTTTCGTCTGCTGAGTCCGTCGTGGGAGCGCGTGCTCGGGTTCACGCGCGAGGAATTGATGTCGCGGCCGTTCATCGAGTTCGTGCATCCTGACGATCGTGACCGGACCATGAATCAGAACCGCGGCGTGCGCGGAGGCGACACCGCCCTGATGTTCGAGAACCGCTATCTCTGCAAGGATGGCACGTTCCGCTGGTTGCGCTGGAACGCAGCACCCGATGTCGAGCGGAGCGTGATCTACTCCGTCGCTCAGGACGTGACGGAATCCAGACGACTCGAGGCGGTGCGCGAACTTCTGGTGCACGAACTTCAGACCGCGCTGACCGAGGTGCAGGCGCTGCGCGGAATTCTGCCCATCTGCTCGTACTGCCGCAGGATCCGGGACGACGAGAATTACTGGCACACCGTCGAGACTTACGTTGCCCGCTACACCACGACGCGCTTCAGCCACGGCATCTGTCCCAGCTGCATGACGAGTGAGGTCGAGCCGCAGCTCCGTCAGCTCGAAGACGAGTGACGAGTGACGAGCGACGAGCGACGAGCGACGAGTGACGAGTGACGAGCGACGAGCGACGAGCGACGACCTTCGTGACGCGTGACCTGCACCACGTGACGATTCCGGATGCTTCGGAACGCACGAAATGCCCCGACCGCATTAGTATGCCGTCATGACACCATGGGTCACTCGGCTGATCATCGCAAACGTCATTGTTTTTCTGCTCCAGATGACATTCCCGTTCGTCACGGGGTGGCTGGCGCTGGTGCCGGTCGCGCTGCCTACGCACCCGTGGACGATTCTGACATACATGTTCACGCACAGCACGGGCAGGCTGACGCACATCCTGTTCAACATGCTGGCGCTCTACATCTTCGGTCCGCGGGTCGAGTTGCGGCTGGGTGGCACACGCTTCATCCGCATGTATCTCATCGCCGGCTTCACGGGTGGGCTGCTGTCCCTGCTCTTCACGCCATATGCAGCGATCGTGGGCGCATCGGGCGCGGTCTTCGGCGTGCAGCTCGCCTTCGCGAAGTTCTTCCCCCGCGACAAGATCTACATCTGGGGCATCATCCCGATCGAGGCGCGCGTGCTGGTGGTGATCATGACCGTCATCACACTCTACGGCGGTCTCTCCGGCGGAGGCGGCGTGGCCCACTTTGCCCACCTCGGCGGGTACATCGGCGCCGGGCTTTACCTGTGGCGCGTGGACAAGAATCTCCCCGCTGCCAAGTGGCAGGAGAAACTCGCCGGACCGACAGCCAGCTCCATCGCACTGGGCGACTGGCGCAATGTGAACATGAGCGCTGTTCACGAGCTCAACCGTGACGAGGTGCAGCGGATCGTGTCCAAGATCGAACGACAGGGCGAGGAAAGTCTCACGTCGCAGGAACGCGTGTTTCTGGGCCACTTCACGCCGAAACAGTCGTAGCGCCGCTGGGCATCCGACATCAGCAGCTGTGCGTTACTGCTGGTTGCCAGCTGCTGCCCATATCTGCCAACGCAACTGCTGACCGCAGCGGCTCTGACGTAGAACTGTTCGACGCAGAAATGTTTGACGCAGACTAGTTCGACGAAGAACTGATCGACGCAGAACTGCCTGACACAGAAGAAGTCGCCGTGCGCGAAAACACCCAGAAACGTCAGAGCTCCAAGGTCGACGCCTCCGTCCCGTGCTCTGTCGACGGCTTCTGATCGACACCGACCCGCGCATACGGGATGATGTCCAACCGCTCGAACGGGATCGGCTCACCCGACTGCTCATCCATCCCGAACGTCTCCGGCGTCGTCGCCATGCGCGCCAGCGCTGCGTCGATCTCGCCCAGCTCCTGCGATACGCGTGAACCGATCGAGAGCTCGATGTCCTCGTTGCTCACGTCGGTGCCCAGGTCTGCCGGGTGCGTCGGATACTTGGACAGGTCACCAGAACTGTCCTGCATGCTTTCCGGTGACGTGGTCTCCTCGAATCCGTGCAGCTGATCTAGCAGCCGGGCTCGCTCTTCGTGCAGGCGCTTCTCCAGATGCTCAAGCTGTGTGGGTGTCAACGCCATCTCATTCTCCATGCGTCCATTGATCAGCGACCAGTCGGGACCGAGTGTCACGGCGGCGGTCTGCTACATCATATGTCATGCACGGACTGTTCCGTAGCGTGACGCCTGGCGGCGCCAAACTACCGTGCGCCGACGCAGCCAGTCCAGCGTCACGCCCATCGCCTCGTCCCACGGTGCCATTGATGTCAGGTGCCCGGCACCACGTAGCTCGTGATGGTGGTGGCGAGGCGAACCGAAGGTGTGGCGCAGCGATTCGTGAGACGGGCGCACTGGTAGCGCGCGAGCGGCCCACGGCATCGATGCCGAACGCCACGAATCCCGCCGCGGCGACACATTGTGAGTCGGCCGCATCCGCAAGCGAATCAGCGCGGAAGCCGTGACACCAGAGCACGGCCGGGCGGAGCACAAGCGCGTCGTGCGGAAAAGCGCGACGGCAGTGAACACCGGCCCGCACATGCGCTGTGGTCGTGATGCGCATCAGGAAAGTGTACGCCATCGCCGATGCGAACCTGACGTCGCGCAGTGCCGGCCCATGACGAGCGACGCTGCACTTACGCGCCTTACAAGCAAATTGCGTGCAATTATTGAAGCGCGATCTCTCCCTGATCCTCGCCCTGCCAGTACGCAACGACAGTCGGCGTGACCTTGATCAGCACCACATCCTCACTCTCCGGCCCGTCTTTGAACCAGCGTGCAAGATCGTCGATCCAGAGTTCACGCTTTTTGTCCACGTCGCGCACGATGGTCGCCGTACCGCTCATCGACACGAAGCGGAAGGTCTGGGTGTCGGCGTAATTCAGCTCGACGCGTGCTTCCATCTCGATGTCAGCAACCTTTCTGGTATCGGCACCACTGAAGAACCAGACGTCGCCATCGAACTCGACTTCGCCATTGTTCGACATCGGACGTGAACGAAGTTGCCCGTCGTCTGCGTGTGTGGTGAGCATGCAGAAATCCAGGTCGCGCATCATCTCCGCAACCTTCTTGAGCGACGCAGTGTTGCGTGGAGCCATTGGCACTCTCCGGGTGGTGTCCGCCCCTGCGCGACGAGTGGTCGCGGACACTGCACGACCAGCATCGTACCTGCCAGCCGCAGGACGCAATCATCCTCACATTCAAGTTCCGTGCTCACCAGCGCAGGCACGCCATCGCCATGGTCTCGATTGTGCCGGAATGAGCGCGCGTCATGCAGTCCTGTGCGCACTCGCGATCCTGAATTCCCCGACCGCTGTGGTCTGCGTCGGGCAGGAGTTCCAACAGTCCCCCTGCGACAGTTTCACGCGCGGATGTGATGAGTTCACTTGGATGGATGATTGCAGTCGGCGCGCTTCTGCTCGTCATGGCGCTCAGTTCGTCGGATGTCGATCGCCTTCCGATTTCGACGTCGTTCATCTATCTGCTCATCGGCCTTGCGATTGGCCCGCTGGGACTTGGTCTGCTGCGCATCGACATGGTCACACAGCGCGAGATGCTGGAACGCCTGTGTGAGTTCGCAGTGATCGTATCGCTGTTCGTTGGCGGACTGCGGCTTCGCCTGCCCCTCCGCCGCAGTTCGTGGCGACCGGCGCTGCTGCTTGCAGGTCCCGTGATGGTCGCATCCATCGCGGGCGCCACGATCGTGGCCGCATGGTTGCTGCAGCTACCCATTTTCCTGGCCATCCTGCTCGCCGCCATGCTGGCGCCAACGGATCCCGTACTGGCGTCGGCCCTGTCGGTGAATGATGCCGAGGATCATGATCAGGTGCGTTTCGCGCTTTCCGGCGAACAGCCGAGTTCGGCATCCGCGGTATCGGGAGCATGTACTACCTGAGTTGCGCGCTCACACACGGTCTGCACGATGAGCGCGGCCATCTGCTGGTGCAGGCCGTGGTCACGGTGATTGCGTGCAGCATCGTGCTCCACGGCGTTTCCGTGACACCGGTGCTTCGCCTCTACGAGCAAACGCTGGCGACGCGCCGAGCGTAGGCATGACTTGTGGAGGTCGGCGTCAGCGGGCGTTCGCGCCTCGCACTAGGCCACAAAGTGAGTCAGGAGAGCGTGAAACTTCGTCAGGGAGGCCAAGGCAGCCATAACAGCATCGTTACCGCAAACACACAAGTCTGCTACAGAATAAAGCGAATTTGCAGTTGCGGAGCGAGCCCGGAATCGTTTTACTATAGCAGGTAAGACTTGCTGTACTGTAACCTGCTATAACAATTTTCCAACTCACGGTTTCCAGGATCCCGACCATGCACTCACGCCCGCTTCTCGCCGTCATCGTTGCAGCCGTCACGCTGACCATTACCACCAGCCCGCTCGCAGCACAGCAGGCTTCTGTGGCACCCGAACCGCTTGCCCGCGTCGTGGCCAGCTACGATCTCCGGAACGGCCCGCGCGAACTGGACTTTCCCCGCAGCGTGACCGTCGCCGACTCGGCCGGTACCATCCTCGCCCGTGTGAACGTCGCAGGCAGCGCCCGCTCCATCCCGATGACCGTCACCGTCATCGAGTCCGACCTCGTGCTGCAGGGCCTGACGTCGGCTGGTGTGCTGACGCTGGTGCTCGACCGGCAGAACGAAGGCGGCGAGACGCGCCTCGCGACGGGCAGCTGGACACTTGGCCGCACTCAGGGCCTGCTGCGAGCGAAGAACGCGCGCTGACCTGCAGGTGAGCACGGTGTAGCTTGCGAGGTCTCCCCTGTCTCTCATGCTGAGTTCCGTGTCCCGCTCGAGCCCCGCCGCCAGCAAGCATCACGAAGTCTTTGCCACGCTCCTGCGAGAGATCCAGAGCGGGCAATGGAAGGAAGGTCAGCGGCTGCCCAGCGAGGCGGTGCTCGTCGACCGGTTCGGGCATTCGCGCATCACCGTGGGTCGTGCGCTGCGTGACCTGCAGGCGGCTGGCGTCATCAGCCGCCGCGCAGGATCAGGAAGCTTCGTCAGTCGCTCCCGTGAAGGGGCCGCCCGGTCATTCGGGCTGCTGATCGCAGATCTTGGCGAAACCGACATCTACGAGACGATCTGTCGCGGCATGATGTCCTCTCCGCTGGCGCTGGACAACGCGCTGGTCTGGGGCAGCGCACCGGCTGACACGACGCCCGGCAACGTGGGACGTCGCGGCGAACGTGCCTGGCAGCTCTGTCGGCAGTACATCGAGCGACATGTCGACGGCGTGTTCTTCGCGCCGGTGGGCATGTCGCCCGCACCGGATGATGTGAATCACCGCATCGTTCGCGCGCTCGACGAGGCCGGCATTCCCGTGGTCCTGCTCGACCGCCCGGTGACGCCGTATCCCGATCCGGGCCGCCACGATCTCGTCGGAATCGACAACCGTCGTGCAGGCCACGTCATGACGGAACACCTGCTGCAGAGCGGCGCGCGACGCGTGATCTTCGCGCGGCAGCACGAGAGCGCACCGACGGTCGACGCGCGCGAGTCGGGCTACCGCCGCGCGATGCTGACCAGCCATGAACCCGTGGAGGGCGTGCGCCTGGATCCGGGTGACAGTGATGCGGTGCAGTCCATGCTGCGCACGCACACACCCGATGCCATCGTCTGCGCGAACGACCGCATCGCCGGTCGGCTCATGCACACACTGATGCGCCTTGGCGTGAAGGTGCCGGATGACCTGCGACTCGTCGGCATCGACGACGTGGATTACGCAACGCTCCTGCCCGTGCCGCTTACGACCTATCGCCAGCCCACGCTGCAGATCGGCGAGGTCGCACTGTCCATGATGCTGACACGCGTCGCGAATCCCGACCTCCCCGCGCACGACATTCGGCTCCGCTGCGAGCTGGTGGTTCGTGATTCCTGCGGCAGCCGGCGCTGACGTGCCGCCGGCAGCCGCAGCATCACGCGCTCACTGCATCGGTCGGCGATGCACCACGGTATCTGTGTACTGCTGGAACTTCACGACCTTGCCGTCGGCCAGGGTCCACGCGTGGGCAAACGGAGCGGTGAAGCTCTTGCCCGTCGCCTTGTAGGTCGCGCTGTAGTTGCCCAGTGCAACGATCGTCTCCGTGGTGCCCACGATCTGTTCCGGCACGGCCGCAAAGCCATCCCACTCGGTGCCAAGCTTCATGAACACACCATCGAGCACCGCTGCCGGTCCGACATAGACACCGCCATATGGTCCGCCCTCGGCCTCGGTCCAATGCACATCGGCCGTCATCGCACCGAGCACATCCGGCACGTTTCCAGCGGCAAAGGCAGCGTAAAGGCCACGAATCGTTGCGGCGTCGTCGTGCATGTGGAGCGCTCCGGCAAAGAGGTGATCTGATGACGATCGTCCGGCGAGCGCAGTGCATCGCTCGCGCGAGACATGCCTCACCGGTGGGTCAATGCTAGCAGAGTGACACCATAAATGCCGTTCGCCCGGTCAGGTTACCTGAAGGGTGACCCATCGCGATGCACCGCTACGCCACGGTGCGGCGAGCGGCCACACGCAGTGGAACACGATCGCTTCGACTGGCGCGACGAACGCCTGATGCTCATCGCGCGACGGCAACGCCCAGCGAGACCAGCGCCGCAGCCAGCGCGATCGCGGCAAGCCCGAACGTCACCGCCATTCCGGTGCGCCACTGCGACTCGGCGCGCTGCAGCGCCTGCGCAATCGGCTCCACGGCAGCTGCCTGCGCGGGCTCGTCACCACTGAACAGCGACTGCTGCATGACCGACTTCGCCGCGACGACTTCCTCCATCGCACCCGAGAAATGCCGCTGGTGGATGCGCTTGGCCTGATCGGGGCCCGGTTCCGCCGCTGCCGCGACTGCCGCCTTCAAGACTGCATTCTTGATGTCGCCTCCGCTCGCCGGAAAACGCTCGGCCAGCGCTCGGAAATTCACATCCTCGGCCAGCGGCGTGTATTGCGGATGGATCTGCACGGTCCAGATGCGTTCACGCTCGTCCACCCCCGGCATCTCGAAGCGGACATGCGTGCGGATGCGTCGCTCGAACGCCGGGTCGAAGTTCACGGCGAGATTGGTCGCGAAGATCACCACGCCGTTGAAGCCTTCCAACTCGCGCAGCAGCACGTTCACCGTGGTGTTGGACTCGCGCTGCATCGGCAACCCGACGCCGACGGAGCGACGCGCGGCAATGGCGTCGGCCTCGTCGAAGAACAGCACCGCATCCTGCTCCGCGGCGTTGCGGAACAGCGCCGCGACGTTCTTCGGCGTCTCGCCGGCCCACATCGACTCGACCTCGGCGTAGTTCACCGAAAGCAGCTTTTTCCCCAGCGCACCGGCAATCGCCTCGGCGCAGATCGTCTTGCCCGTGCCCGGCGGCCCCGCGAAGTTGAACGCAAGGCCCAGTCCGGTGCTATGGCGCTCGCCCAGCCCCCACCGCCCGAAGATGAGCGCATGGTTGCGCACCTGCGCCAGGGCGCTATCCAGCATTTGACGCGTTGCCACTGGCAGAATGACGTCGGCGAACGAGCGGACCGGTGTGATGGTCTCGACTGCGGGACGCGCTCGAAACCGGCCGAAGAACGAGAGCAGTGGCGGCGTGGGCATGCACGTCGGGAGTGCATGAGTCGCGCCAGTCGACGACACCCCGAACGATCACGAAGCAGCACGAACGATCCAAACGATCACGAACGGCCCATGGTAGCTTGCATCACGCGGCACGATCCGTTGTCGCGCAGCATGGAGCGTCGCACATGTCGATGGCATTTCTGAGGGACGATGCGGAAGGGGAAATGCCCCGCCGCCATTACGGTCTACCGGCTCGTGACGATCCGGACTACGACAGGGTCTGTGCACGCGCGCTGCTCGAGGCCGCGCGCGTGGACGAGACGCAGCTGGCCGAGCGTGCCACCGGGTACTACTGGGGCGAGCCGTGCCTGCGTCCGCATGTCGAGGTGATCCGACTGGAGGCCGAAGCCGCGAACGACGAGCGCCTGGAACAGCTCGCACGTCGCTTTCAGCGCACCTGACCACGCGACGTCGACATCAGCCCATGGTGTCGCGGCGTTACCCCGCCTGATGTTCCACCGCTGCACGAGGCGACGGCAAGAGACGCTGCAGCAGCCAGCTCGCAGCGTCGTCGAGCGCATGCGGCGGCAGATGGTGCCCCGCCTCGTACCAGCGCAACTCCTTCGGCTCCGTCGCCGCATCGAAGAGTCGCTGTGCCTGATCCGGGCGCACGGTCGGGTCGCGGCGACCGTGCAGCATGAGCAGCGGTCGTCCGTCCAGCTTGCGCACGGCACGCACCGGATTCGAGAGCAGCCGCAACGCACGCGCATACGGCATGGCATCGGGAAGATCACCGCCGGCCGCCAGCACCAGCGCACGGACTGCGGATTCGTCAGCCGCCGTCTGCACCCCCAGGAAACTGCCCATGCTGTAGCCCACCACGGCGAGTCGTGCGCGATCCACCTCCCTGCGTGCGCCGACGTACGCCAGCGCGAGCTTCGCATCACGCTGCGCCGTGCGCCACGCGCCGGCAATCGCGAGCGGGCTGCGCATCGCGCGTGAATCGAACGAGCGCTCGTAGCCGCCCACGATGCCCCACGACGTCTCGTTTCCTTCCTCGATGCGCGCGCCATGCAGCGGCAGATCTATCGACAGCGACGCGATTCCCTTTGCGAGCAACGCCACACCAACCGTCTCGGCCATCTGCTCCTTGCGCGAGCTGAAGCCATGCAGCAGCAACGCAGCGGGCGCGGGCATCGCGTCGGACGCGGGCAGCAGCAGCACTGCCGGCAGGCGAGCGTCGTGACCGTCACGTCCGAACGCCAGCTCGATGCGGCGACCATGTGCGATCTCGTACGTGGCGTTGACGGTCTGCGCGAGGCGGATGGGCATGTGGCGAAGGCTGGTGCGCTCAGGGCGATGGCTCGCGAACCACCGGCTGCTCGTACGTCCTGCTCAGCGCCTGCTGGTATTCGGAGTACAGCCCCTTCAATCCCGCGAACTCCGCCTTCACTGCCGCGCGGAAGTCTGCCTTGGTGGTGAAGTCGTACAGCAGCGCGGCCATTGCCTGCGCATCGACCACGAATCCGCCGTGACCAACGGGGCCGAGCGCATCGGCTTCCATCTCGTAGGTATGGAATCCTCCGTTCGACGTCCAGGCGCTGAAGCCCACACCCGGCACGGCGCTGGAGACGCTGCCCGTCTCCTCCCATCCCTGCGGCTTGCCCGGATCAGCCTGGATCCTGCCGCCACCATACCGCTTCACATGCACGAACGCCGCCTCATTCAGCGTGCCGAGCGAGATGCCGTCGCGCATGGAACCGTAGGTCTCGATCTTCACCTTGGTGCCCGTCGCGAGTGCGGCGCCCCGTGCCGCGTCGTCGATCAGCTGCCGCATCTGGCGCAGGTATACCTCGTCCGGATAGCGCACGTAGAAGTCGGCAACGGCGCGATCAGGCACCACGTTCGGCGCCTTTCCACCTTCCGGGATGATGCCCTGGATGCGCGCTTCAGGACGAAACGTGCCGCGCAGCGCGTCGATGCTGTTGAACAGCTGACGCACCGCCGTCAGCGCATTGCGACCATCCCACGGCGTCATCTGGTGCGCCGGCGCACCGCTGAACGTGTAGCGCACGCCGTCGATGTTCAGGCAGCAGCTGCCGAAGCCCGCGCCGGCACGCTGCGTGGCCAGGCTCGAGTGGCTGCGCACTGCGATGTCGAGGCCATTGAACACGCCCTTCTCGTGCATCACCGTCTTCGCCGGCGGCGGCATCATCTCCTCGGCCGGCGTGCCGATCACGACGACCGAGCCGGGCGTCTTCGAGGCGACGAGCCATTCCGCGATTGCCTGCGCCGCAGCGAGGCCCACGGGCCCTTGCGTGGAATGCTGGTCGCCGTGGAAGTCGCCATTGGTGCCACGCAGCGCGTCGTACTCCACGACGATGCCAAGCACTGGCCCGGTGTTGGCCTTCCGATGACGCGCGGTGAACGCCGTCGCGAAACCGCCCGATCCCATCGTCACGTCGAAGTCATGCGCCGTGAGCCAGTCGGTGATGATCTTCACCGAGCGCTCCTCCTTGAATCCGATTTCCGGATGCTTCGTGATGTCGTCGGCCATGGCCAGCAGCTCGCCATCCATCAGCGCCTTCGCGCGCGCAGCGATGCGATCACGCGTGGCATCGGGCATCGAGAGTCGTGCGGTCCACCCGCTCACGTCGACCGTGCGCTGCAATACCGCCAGTTTCTGGATCACGTCGCGTGCGGCGGTGCGCTCGGTCGGTGTGTCCTGCGCAGCAAGCGGACGTGCGCTGCAGGCAACCAGTGCCATGAGCGCGATGGTGGGGGGAATTCGCATGGCGGGGAGGGTGAATGGAGGAAGCGGTGCGTCGTGCATCAAGCGTCGTATATCAAGCGTCGCACATCTAGCGTCGTACATCTAGCGTCGTACATCTAGCGTCGCGTATCGAGCATCGTACGTCATGCGTGTCGTGCATTCTTGCAGCTCGTGCGTCTGCGTCGCGCCTCGTTCGTTCGGTGCGTGCCGTGTGCCTACTGGTACTGGATGTACGACAGCGCCGGGCTGAGCTTCAGCAGTTCGCGCGGCGTGAGCAGCGCATCGCCTTTCTTCGTATCGTTGTGGTAGAACAGCTTGAAGCCGGTGAACTGCACCGGATGGTTCACGATGTACGCCGCGTACGAATCGAACTTGAGCCATGGCGGACCCCAGCCGTCCATGTGCATCACGACCTGCACGTTGCGGGTGGGTCGGATGCTCTCCGCATCGGGCACCATCAGGCGCGTGAATCGATGCACGACGAGCACCTTGGGCGGCAGCTTCCTGTCGGTGACGAGCTTGTCGAGCGTCCGGATGACGTAGTTGATGTCGCTGGCCATCATCTGGCCGATCCGGCTGCTCGGGCGCGCGCCTTCCTTGTCATAGTGCATGTAGAACTCGGGATCCACGCCGAGGTGCACGTCGGGGCGCTCGAGGTATGTGAGCAGCGGGGGAAGCTCCTTCTGCAGCGTGCTGTGCGACGCCTGGATATCCAGGAACAGCACGCCCTTGCGGCTCTTCGCCCACGCATACGTCTTCTCGATCATCGACGCATCCTCGCGACGGCGCCACATGCCGTCGGCGCCTGGCGCGCCCTGCGCGACGACGGTCACCAGGTGAATGGCCGGCACGACTGGCGTCGCGGGATCCGCGGCGTTCCACTCGCGAACCGTGCGATCCAGCATGCCGAGCATCTGCGCCTCGGGATACTCACCGATCACACCCATCTTCTTCGAGTGCGGATTGCCGTAGTACGCCACGATGCGCTTGCCCGGCAGCAGTGCACCCGGCGCAGCAGCCGGGCCATTCGGCCAGCTCGCAGTGCGTGCGCGGCCAGCGCGGATCGCGGCGTTGTACGAGGTCTGGTCGCGCGGCTTGCGACCGACGGGCAACCTGGGCATCTCGCCCTGCACGGGCGCGACTACGGCACTGTCAGGCGTAACCCTCGACGTGTCGGCGCTCGCGGTGGAACTGGGGGGCGCTGCGGCATCGCGGTCGCTGCCAGCCAGCGGCGCGCGGGAAGCTGCTGACGTGATGACGCTGGTATCGGTGACCGACGGCGCGGGTCCGGCACGCGCGACATCGTTACTGCAGGCGCCGAGTGCGACCGACGCACCGGCAAAGAACATGATGGAATTGCAAACCTTCAGCAGCATGATCGGAAGTGGCGTCACATGAGGCGGTTGCGTCCGCGTGCGTACACCGAAGTGCGACGCTCGTGAAACGCGTATGGAGGAAATCGAAAGCTAGCCGCACGGTTGCTTCCGCTGCGCGCATCACGTGACGCTGCCGGCGGCGGCAGCCCGCGTGCGGCATCGACCGAACGCATGCACATCGCGCTGCGCACCCTGACAGGACTGCACGGGAGTATTGCCCGACGGATTAGCTTGCCATGGACATAGACCGGGGTGCCCCGTGCCGCTTCTGGCGCGATGGCTGAGAGAGTCCCGCAGAACCTGATCCGGATCATACCGGCGTAGGGAGTCACGAATGACCAGTCACGCCGCCGCGGCTTTTGTCGCGCTCGCGTTTGCCGTCGGCACCGCCGACGCCCAGCAATCCACCTCACCCGCTCGTCGCGACAGCCTCGCGCGCGCCGGCTCGCTCGAAGGGGTCATCGTTCGCGCGGTGCGCGCGAACGGCAACGCACCCATCGCACAGACCACCATCACGACGCGCACCATCGAGCGCCGCAGCTTCGCGCAGGACGTACCGATGATGCTGCAAGGCACGACCCCGTCGCTCACGGCGCATGCGGAATCGGGCTCCAACTGGGGCTACAGCTACCTTCGCCTGCGCGGCATCGACCAGTCGCGCATCAACCTCTCGCTGGACGGCATTCCGCTGAACGACCCGGAAGACCAGGTGTTCTACTTCGCGAACCTGGCCGACCTCGGCGCCAGCATGCAGTCGGTGCAGGTGCAGCGGGGCGCGGGCACCACGGGCACGGGCACGGCGTCGTTCGCGGGCTCCATCAATTTCGAGACGAAGCGCGTGCTCGGCGTGCCGCGGCAGGCGGCGGCGGAGATCCAGGTCGGCTCGTTCGGCGCGCAGCGCCTGATGCTCGAAGCCAACAGCGGCGCGCTGCCGCATGGCTTTGCCTCGTCGGTGCGCATTTCCGCCTTGCGCAGCAACAGCTTTCGACGCAACGCGGGTGTGGAAGGCATTTCCGGACTCGCGCAGCTGGCCTGGCTCGGCACGCGCGACGTGGTGAAACTCATGGCGCTGAGCGGCCGGTTGCGCGACACATTGTCGTATCTCGCCGTGCCGGTGCAGGACCTGCAGCGTGATCGACGCATCAACCCACTCACGCCGGAAGAGCAGGATCGCTTCAGCCAGCACCTGCTGGCCCTGTCGCACACGCGGCAGCTGGGCACTGGCGTGCAGTACGCGAGCACGCTGTACCGCATCGCGGCCCGCGGCAACTACGACGTGCGCTTCGACAGCACGACGATCGGCAACTATGGCCTGGACTTCAACTGGTACGGGCTGACGAGCGCCGTGAATATCGATCGAGGCGCGCTCAAGCTCACGGCCGGCCTGAACGCGAACACCTATGCGCGCGATCACTTCTCGTTCGTCCGCCCCGACCTGCAGCGCTCATTGTATCTGAACACGGGGCACAAGCAGGACGCGGCGTTGTTCACGAAGGTTGCGTACGCGCACGGGCCAGTGACCTGGTTCGGCGACCTGCAGGTGCGGCGCGCCTTCTTCCGCTATGCGCCTGATGCGGCAGCAGGCTTCTCCGGCGACGAACCGTCGATCGCGTGGACGTTCCTCAACCCGAAGGTCGGCGTGACGTATGCCGCGCGCTCCAACGTGGACCTGTTCGCGTCCATCGGTCGCACCACGCGCGAGCCGACACGCAGCGACGTGTTCGCCGGCAATGACGACGTGACGCGTGACGTATTGAACGACCTGGGCGGACTGCAGCGCGTGCGCCCGGAGCAGGTGACGAACACGGAGACGGGCGTGCGCCTGCGAAGCGCGACGATGCAGCTGGAGCTGAACCTTTTCCGCATGGACTTCCGCAACGACATCGCGCGCATCGGTGCGCTGTCACCGCTTGGCGTTGAGCTGCGCAGCAACGTAGGCAAGAGCCTGCGCCAGGGTGTGGAGTTCGACCTGCGCACGCGACCGACATCGTCGCTGGTGCTTACCACCGTCGGTGCGATCAGCCGCAACCGCATCGCCGGCTTTACCGACAGCAGCGGCACCACACCGGTGATCCGCCGGAACGTGCCGCCGCTCCTGTCGCCCGCGGTGACGGGCACGCAGCGCATCGACTGGCGTGCGGCGCGCTGGCTGGATGCAGGGCTCGAGGCGCGCTACCAGGGCCTGAGCTACCTGCGCAACGACGGCGATCGCACACTGGTGCTGCCAGCGTACTGGATGCTGGATGCGATGGTGCGCGTGCCGCTCCGGCAGCACGACATCACGGTGCGCGCAACGAACCTGGGGAACTCGCAGCAGTTCGGCAGCGGGTATGCCACGGGTGGCGTACCGAACTACTTCATTCTCGCGCCACGATCGGTGTTCGTGACGGTGCGACTCGCGACGCCCCGGGCTTTGCGAGACTGAGCTGCGAGCCAGCCGTTCAACGCGGTGCTGTGAGCGCTGGCGTGGTGGCTGGTGGCCGGCGGTGCTTCGTGGCCTGCTCGTACGCGAAGGCGTAGCCGAGCAGCTGCGCCTCGCTGAAGGGGCGGCCGAGGAACTCGAGGCCCACAGGGAGCGTCTCGGCCGTGAAGCCGGCGGGCACCGTGAGGGCGGGAAAGCCGAGGAGGGGACTCAGGCCGCGGTTGTCGCCGCGGCCGTAGCCGTCCACGGGCTTCGGGTTCGTCAGCACATCACTCGCGATCACGGTCGGCGGTGCGTCGTAGGTGGCGTAGACCAGCACGTCCAGATTGCGGTCCGCCATCAGCTTGAGGATTGCCACGCGGAGCGCGTCGCGACTCTTCAGCACCGTGAGGTAGCCAACATCGTCGGTCGACTTGCCCAGGTAGGGCACCAGCGAGCGCGCGCGCCATGGTGTGACCGTGCCGGCGAGGATGATCTCGCGCAGCGTGCGCACGGGTGCATTCGGGTGTTGCGCGAAGTACGCGTCGGTGGCCTGTTCGGTCTCGAACGAATTGTCGACGCGACTGCCCGGCACCGTCGGCACCTTCAGCGAATCGATCACGATCGCACCCTGCGCGCGCAGGTCGGCGAGTGCGCGTTCGAACACCGGCGTGACCTTCGCGAATTCGACCTTCAGAACCCGCTCGACCGAATCGCGACGCATGGCAGAGTCGCGACGCGCGAGCGAGTCGCGCTGCCGCAAGGTCACTGACGCCGGTGGTGAGGTGGCCACGGTGCCGGCCGCGCCACCACCTGTGCGGGCGCCGGTGGTGACGGTCGCGCCGCCGGGCGGCAGACTGCCCTGCACACCAGTGCCGAATCGGAGCGTGGTACTGTCGGCCGGCAGCGTCGGTGGCGCATTCTCCGGGGCCGTGTCGCGCGGGAACCGCAGCACGCCGATGCGCGCGCCGCGCAGTGCGCCCGGCACGAGCGCGGTGGTGTACGTCGCCGGCACATGCCCCACCGCGAAGGCGGTGATCGGATCGTTGGCGTCATACCCGGCGATCACGTCCAGTACGCGTGCCGCATCGGCCACGGTGCGCGTCATGGGCCCCATGGTGTCCTGCGTAGGATTCGCGGGCAGCATGCCGAAGCGGCTCACCAGTTGCAGCGTGGGTCGCAGGCCAACCAGGCTGCTCACGGCGGCGGGGCCTCGCACGGAGCCACCGGTGTCCTCGCCGATGCCCACGAGCCCGAAGTTCGCCGCGACGCCGGAGGCCGAGCCACCGGACGAGCCGCTTGGATTGCGCGTGGGATCGTAGGCGTTGCGGATGATGCCGGCGGCGGAGCCCACGTAGCGCTGCGCGAACTCACCCATCGTGGTCTTTGCGAGGATGATTGCGCCCGCACCCTCCAGCCGCTTCACGATCGTCGCGTCGCGCGTCGGCGTGAAGTCCTTGTAGATGATGGATCCGTAGGTGGTCGGCATGTCGCGCGTCTCGACCTGGTCCTTGAGCAGCACCGGCACGCAGTGCAGCGGCCCGCGCACACCTTTTGCGCGCAGCACGCCATCCAACGAGTCCGCCTCGAGCAGTGCGCGTGCATTCACATGCTGGATCGCGTTCAGGGCAGGGCCCGTCTTGTCGTACGCCGCGATCCGGTTCAGGTACGCCTGCACCAGGGCGCGGCAGGTCAGCTGCCGCGCGACCATCGCCGCCTGCACCCCCGGAATCGTCGCCTCCATCACCTCGAACCGCTGCTGCGCCATCAGTCCGGCAGGCATCATCACTGCTGCCGCCGCGATCGTCGCGATTCTCGTCGTCCTGTGCATCGTGGCTCTGGTGTCGTGTTGAAGGCGCCTGCTTGATGATGTTCGCGAAAAAACTGCAATCGCTTCTTTTTACGCAGAACTGAACAGCCACAGAACAGACTTGAGCAGAACAGACTTGAGCAGAACAGACATGAGCAGAACAGACATGAGCAGGACCGGCAAGCCGCGGCCCCTCACATCGCGATCTTCTTCTCGCTCTTCGCCTTCGGATCGAGCAGCAGCCTCCGCGACCGGAGATGCTCCTCCATCCTGAGCCGCGACACCCCGTTTTCCATCCAGGATGGCGCCGGCTTGTTCTGCAGGAAGTGATCGAACCATTCCTGCATGCGCACTGCGTAGTCCTTCTGGTTGATGGGGCGCGCCAGGCCGTGGTTCTCACCGACGTACTCCAGCAGCACCACATCCTTGCCCAGCTCGCGCAGCGTGTTGTAGTAGGTGATGCCCTGGTTGAAGTCCACGGCGCCGTCACGGTCGTTGTGCAGAATCATGAACGGGATCTGCACGTTGTTCGCGAAGCGGTTGGGCGAGTTGCGCAGGTAGGCGTCCGGATTCTTGGCGTAGCTGGAGCGAAAGCGGCCCTGGCTCGAGATGAAGATGCCCTGGTTCGTGTTGCCCGAGTTCCAGTACACGGAGCTGAACATGGACACCATGTCGGTGAGTGGCGCCCCCGCGATGGCGGTCTTGAAGATGTTCGTCTGCGTGGCGATGAAGCTGGTCTGGTATCCGCCCCAGCTGTGCCCCTGCAGGGCGACGTTGGCCGAATCCACCACGCCGCTGGCAATCGCGGCCTTCACCGCCGGCACCACGCACCACACCGCCGAACGCCCCGGATCGTCCAGCTTGTACGCAATGTCCGGCATGAAGTAGGCATAGCCGCGCGAGGTGTACACACTCGGATTCGCATACCGCGTCGCGTTCGGCTGCGCATACACGTTGAAGCTCTGCGACAGCCGCTCGTAGATGTACGTCAGCGTCGGGTAGCGCTTCCCTTCCTCGTAACCGGCCGGCAGGAAGAGCGCGCCCTGCAGCTTGGTGCCCGTGCTGTCGCAGGTGTACTCGATCAGCTTCGCACCGGCGCTCCACGCCACGTCCCTCTGCTGCGGGTTCGCGTCGGTCACACGTCGTGCGTTGGCCAGCCCGGCATCGGCCACGTACCAGTCCGGGAAGTGCACGAACGACTGCCGCGTGTAGGCCCAGATGTCGGCGTCGCGCGCGCGACGATAATCCACCTTCGCATCTTCCCACGCCAGCACCCGCACACCGCCCCGCATCGCATCCACCGCGACCAGTCCTTCCTTCTTCGTGCGCTCACCGTAGGTCTCGATGAACAACGGGGTCGAGAGATCGATACCGCGCTCGCGCGGCTGCACGGCCACGCGCGCCTGATATCGCACGCCGTCGGCCCTGCCGTTGCGCGTGATGTTCACCGGCGCGCCACCGGCCAGCGGTACGCGCCAGATGTCCCAGTTGTCGCGCAGGAACACCGTGCGTGCATCGCGCGACCAGCCCAGCGGTGCGGCAGCCGGCGGCTTCACCTGGTTGTGATCGTCCTCGTCATCCCAGAAGCTCGTCGCGATACCGTCGGTGATCCGGCGCGAGGTGCGCGTACCGAAGTCGTACACGCTCCAGATGCCGTTGTCGTACCAGACCGCGCGCTGCCCGTCGGGTGAGAGCAGCTGCGCGAATGCACCACCCGGATTCTCGATTCCCTTCGCGATGATCGTGCGCGCTCCGGTCATGGCGTCGATGGCGTAGACATCTCGACGTGCGCGACCATCCACACTGGCCTGCCGTTCGTACGGCGACACGTCGGCACCCAGCGCCCAGCGATCACCGTAACCCACCGTGACCGTGCGCACGGTCTCGTCACTGAGCTGCACGACCGTTGGTGAAGCGAGGTGCCAGGCGGCGAGATAGCTGAAGGTGCGGTCGCTGTTCTCCTGCACCTGCTGCGCGCTCTGCAGGCGCGGATCCTTCCAGTGCCAGAGGATCAGCGACGGCGTCTCCTCGTCCTGCTTCGCCGGTGCCACCTGCCCACCGGCACCGGCACCCGGCGCCGGTGCGCTGGCACCACTGCCGACCGGGGCCGCCGTGGACGATTCCGCGGCGGGCCGCAGCTCGCGCAACCCGAAGTAGAGCACCGTCTGCGCGTCATTCCACTTCGGCGTGCGATCGGCGCTCACCACCAGTCCGGCCTTCATGCCTGCACTGTTCGCGTTCACCGACACCGCCACCGGCTTCGCCGACGACAGTCGCGCCCAGCCCATGATGGTACTCAGCGTGTCCTTCGTGGCACTGTCGGCGACCGAACGGATCACGGCCAGCGCGTCGCCGCTGTCGGCCCACGTCAGGCGACGATACATGGCCTTCTCGCCATCGAGCGCGCGCACCACACCGGTGGTCAGGTCGCGCAGCTGCACGCCGTTGCCCAACTGGTCGCGCTGCTCGATGGTGTAAGCCAGGAACTGTCCCGCCTCGTCGAAGACATACTCGCCGACACCAGCCAGCGTGACGGGTGCTCCACCGGTGAGGTCGACGAGCTGCACGACGCTGCCGCTGGTCGGGCCACTTGCAGGCGGCGCGCCGGCACCGGGCGCTGGCGCCGGTGCGTCGGGCGACATCAGCGACAGTGCCAGCACATGCGAGCGATCACCGGCAAACCGGAAACTGCGCACACGATCGAACTCGCGCGTCGTGCCCGTCGCGAGCTCGATGACGCCGACCTTCGTCGCGAGCGTCTTCCGGTCGCGACGCGCCTTCTTCGCCGCGTCGGCGGTGGGATAGATGGTGTACGCCACCCACCGGTTGTTGCCCGAGATGGCGAGTGACGGACCGGCGCCGAATCCGGCGGGAGGTTCACCGATGGCGATGCGCGTTTCCTTGGCGCCAGCTGCCGTGCCGCGCACGATGAATTCGCCGTCACCCTCGTTCGGGGCGAGGATGTACGCCATCCAGCGCCCGTCATTCGAAAGCGCCGGCGAACGGATGCCCTTCCACGACAGCAGGTCCTCCATCGAGAGCGGCCGCCTGCCGCCTGTGACCGCTGGCTGTGCCGCGGGGCTGGCGACGGTCTGCGCGACCAGAGGGCCGGCCACGATGGCAACGGCGACCAGTACGGACGCAACGCCGGACAGGGCATGCGTGGGACAGCGGAACATGGCGAACTCCAAGTCTGTGATGGCGCGCCGCGCTGGCGGTACGCGGGCACCCGCAATCTGCGCCCGGAATCGGGTGGGCACCACGTCCGTCCGATCACCCACGCAGCGCCGGCAGCCGATACGCATCCCGCCCGTCACGGGGCGTGCATCACCGCCGACATACACCTCGGGCGCTCAACGCCGACTCCGGATTCCCTATCGCGAAAAGACCGCTCCATGCGGCTCTGCGGTTCCGGCATAGGCGCTGCGCATCGTCCGACCAGTGAGGCTCACGCCCGCGTTCTGCGCACCCGCATCACGGAACCGCGTATCGAGCGTCAGCGCACCCGTCGCCGGATCCAGATTCACCACGTAGATCCGGCTGCCGGGAGAGGCCGAGTTCACCGTGATGCGTCGGCCACTCCGATCGATCGCCGCCCAGTGCGGGTGCTCCGTCGAGTCGAAAGTGATGCGCGACACCTCTCTCGGGTGCTCGACATCGCTGATGTCCATCGCCACCAGCGCATGCACCTCGGGCACGGTCTGCAGCCAGTAGTGACCCGTGAGCACGGGCACGCCGCAGTCCTTGCCCTGGAATCCATGCACGAAGGTGGCGACGGGCTCCGTCTGGTCCACGCCACGCACCAGGTACAGCCCGCACATGAAGGTGTGCACGTACACGCTGCGGCCATCACCCAGCAGGCGCGGCTCGCCGGTGAGGCGATGCTCGTCGCCGCGCGGGCCGGGCTTCAACGCAATGCTGCGCAGCAGCGTGAGATCACTGAGCGTCCAGACCTGCACCCACTCCGCCGTCGCCGTCGCGTTGCCGGCATTCATGTCGGTGGTGGTGGACACCGCGCGATTCATCGACGGCATGGCCAGCACACTGTACGGATAGAGCAGCCGGTCGCCGATCGTGGTGTCGGACGCGCTGCCGCGGCGGATCACGGTGCCGCGTTCGTCCATCTCGACCAGTCCGCCGGTGCGGTGTGCAACCGTCGGCGTCGACGAACGTGGCAGTTCCGACGCCGCCGGAGCCGTCGTGCCGGTCGCGCTGCTCATGCCGGTCATGCCTGCATGCTCGTGCGACGACGACGCGACTGGCGTCGGCTTCAACGGTGATGATTGCGTTGCCTGCGTAGATCGGGCGTTTGAAGGTATGGCTGCCGTCGACGGCCATGATGTCGACGCGGTCGATGCCGCGCTCACGCAGGCCTCGAGCTCCGGCAAGCCCACGCTGATCTGCTGCAAGACCGTGATTGGCATGGGTTCGCCCAACAAGGCCGGCACGAGCTCGATCCACTCGGACGCGCTCGGCGCGGACGAGATCGCGGCCGCCGTCGAGGCGGCCCGCACAGGCGGGATGCTCATGCCGGCGCCGGTCGCGCGGCTCGTCCTCGCGCGGTTCTCGCCTACGGCCGCGCCCGTAGGCTACGACCTCACGCCGCGCGAGCGCGACGTGCTCATCCGGGTGCGCGCGGCGAGCGTCAATCCGGTCGACT
>ENA-OFCF01000078-OFCF01000078.1-metagenomes-genome-assembly--contig:-NODE-78-length-47974-cov-4.278825_pt1 | contig 47974 bp, 30 predicted proteins | sample MGYA00153387_OFCF01 | MGnify analysis MGYA00153387 | reverse complement strand
GTCGTAGCCGCCCAGCGGGCTGCCGCGGTAGCCACTGATGAAGCCGGCAGTGTTGAGCCCCGCGCGCACGTCGCGTGCACGCTGCAGCATCGGCAGGCGCACGACGCGGCCCTGATCGAACGCCTTCCCCGTAGACTCACGCAGCACATGCCCGTCGACGACCGCCGACGCGAGGTTCGGGTTGGCCGACAGCAGCCGTGTGCTGAGGGCGACGACAGAGTCGACAGGCATGGCACGCAAGGCGGCCAGCACATTCTGCGTCGAGTCGGGGCCGAATGCCGCGGCGAACGTGACACCGGTGCGTTCCGCCTGCGCGAGGGTCGGAAGCACGGCCATCGGCGCACCACTCTGCGCAATTGCGCGATGAAACAGCCCGGCAGCGAGCGGTGACGCCATCAGATGCATGATATCGATCGATCCCGCTGACTCACCGAACAGTGTCACGCGCGACGGATCACCACCCACCTGCGCAATGTTACGCTGCACCCACTGGAGCGCGGCGATCTGATCGAGGAGCGCGTAGTTGCCGCTGGCGTGCACCGGCGATTCCGCGCTCAGCGCCGGATGCGCCATGAATCCAAGCGCACCGAGTCGATAGTTGATCGTCACCACGACGACGCCGCGCCGCGCGAGCTTCGAGCCATCGTAGACGGACGACGCCCCTTCGCCGAACAGGTTCGAGCCGCCGTGCACCCACACCATCACTGGTCGCGGCGTCGTGGTACCGGCCTTCCCCGTGCTCCAGATGTTGAGAGTAAGACAGTCTTCGCTGGTCCGCGGCTGCTCGAGATTCACACTGTCAGCCCGCCCAAAGCCGGCGGCGATCGTGCGATAAAACGGCCCAAGTCCAGGTGCCGACTGTGGGCAGGCCGATCCGAAGAAGTCGGCACGCCGCGTCCCACGCCCGGCGACATGCCGTTCAGGCGGTTTCCATCGACGACTGCCGGTCGGCGCCGCGGCGTAGGGGACGCCTCGATAGACACTCAGCGAGTCTGAAATCGAGGCGCCCGCGACCGCTTCCCCATCGAACCGTACGAGCGTGGGGCGCGACTGCCCGACGACCTCGGATGCGAATGCGCAGGCGAACAGCGCCAGACCGACAGGTACCGTGCGGCGAAGCGCCGTTGACGGCGATGAGTTGCGGAATGAGCGATGGCGCACTGGCAGCGTGTGGTCAGGAAAGGGAATTTTATCGGGGTCGGTGCAGCAGCGAACGAAGCTACGCCGCGATCGCTGACCCCGCGAAGGCTGGCGCGTCCGCGAAAACACTACCTCCGCCCACCACCGCACCGGGCTTACCTCAGGGCCACCGACGCCTCGACGAACTCCGGCGACATCAGCCCCGCCAGCGAACGTCCGTGCGCGTCGTGCACCGCGCGCGACTCGTTCACCAGCTCCAGCGCCGTCTTCGTGCACGGCGGCAGTGCCTTGTCCGACAGGCCGAGCGGGGTGACGCGATCGCCCCACTTCACGATCAGCGAGCAGTAGGTCAGCCCGCCGCCGAACGCCGGCATCATGATCGTGGCCCCCGGCGTCACGCGACCGTCCTCCAGCGCCTCCACCAGCGCCACCGGCACCGTCGCGGCGCTCATGTTCCCGTATTTGTGCACGGTCACCATCACGCGCTCCATCGGAATGCCGCTGTATTTCGCCAGCGACTCGATGATGCGCAGGTTCGCCTGGTGCGGCACGACGAGGTTGATGTCGTCGGCGGTCAGCCTGCAGTCCGCCATCACCCTGATGGACGCCTCGGCCATTGCGGTCACGGCCCGTTTGAAGATCACGGGCCCGTCGAAGTCCCAGATCGTGTCGCCGAAGCGGACGTCCTTGTTCGCGTAGCTCAGCCCCAGCCCGCGCACACGCAGTGTCTCGCGCGCCGCGGCATCGCAGCCAAGCACACTGCCAATCAGCCCGGACTCCACGTCCGATGCCTGCAGCACCACGGCGGCCGCACCGTCGCCGAAGAGCACTGCGACATTGCGATTGCTCCAGTCCATGAACCGGCTGATCAACTCCACGCCGATCACCACCGCAGTCTTCACCATGCCGCTGCGGATCATCGCCGTTGCCGTCGCGAGCCCGTAGCAGAAGCTGGTGCAGGCGGTGTTCACGTCCATCGCGGCCGCGCGGGTCGCACCGATCGCGAGCTGCACACCCGAGGCGCTGTTCGGCACGCCCTCGTCGTTGCTGCAGCTGCCGTAGATGATCAGGTCGATGTCCCTGCCTTCGAGCCCAGCGCACGCCAGGGCCTGCGACACCGCGACGACCGACATGTCGATTGCGCTCACATGCGACACGCGACGCTCTCGCATGCCAGTGCGCGAATTGATCCACTCGTCCGACGTGTCGAGAAACGTGGAGAGATCGTCGTTCGTGAGTATGGCGGGGGGCATGCACTTGCCCCATCCGGTGATTGCGGCGTAAGTCATGATGGTGGGGCAGAAAGCTTGCAAGCCAGGCCGGTCGTTCACGCTCAACATTATCGCGAGAACCGGCACTGTGCGACGGGGTGACGCCGCTCAGAGACCGAGGGTTTCCATCGGCAGCGCATCGCGTGAACGGACGGCCGTCTCGTACGGTCCGAGCAGGTGCGCGATGCTGTTGGCGTAATAGCTCACCAGCTGACGACCTCGCGGAAGCACGAGGTAGGCGTCGCCCTGCGCGAGCACGACATGGCGCATCGTGAGCATCTTCAGGGCCAGGTCGAGCGTTTCCCCTGCATCGCGATCGGCGCGGACGACGCGCGCATTGAGTTCGACGAGTTCGTCACGCAGCTCCTCGATGCGCCCCAGCAGCTTGCGTCGTGGCAGCAGTTCGCCGCCAAGGCTCTGCATGGCGGCGCAGACCAACGGTACGGGGGTCACGGGAATCAGGGCGCCGATGCGATCCATGATGCGGTTCGTCAGCTCCGCCACGAGCGCCAGTCGATCGGGACGCGGAATGGTGAAGAGATCGGGCTGGTTTGCGTACCAGGGCGCGAGTGGCACCGGCGCGCCGATCATCACCGCCGCCCGACCGTAGCGCTTCCAGCGACGCGTGACGAGGCGTGCCACGTTCCAGGCCAGGAATGGCACGATCTCGCGCAGCTGCGCGAGCCTGCCCGGCGGTACGCCGCCCGTGGAGGCATCGAGCTCGCGAAGCAGCGAACGATCCTCCAGCACGCGATCGTAGTTGATCGCGACGGGAATCACGAAGATGCGCGAGTGATACGCGGGATCGTGCCCGATGCCGAGCACGTAGTCCAGCAACCCGATCTTCGGTGGACGAAGCTTGCCGTCGCGTGTCAGGCCGCCTTCCAGGAAGATGCCCTGTGTGACGCCCTCGCGCGTGATGAGCTGCACGTACCGCTCGAGCACCGTGTGATACAGTCGCTCGCGGTGACGTCGTCGCACGAAGTAGCCGCCGAATGCCTTGAAAATCTGCTCCAGTGGAAATGCGCGCGCCCACTCGCCGACGGCGTACGAAATCGCGACCTGTCCCGAGAGTGCGAAGCCCACGAGCACGTAGTCGGCATTCGAGCGATGGTTCATGAGGTAGACCACCACGGAATTGCCGGGTAGCCGGCGCACGGCCGCACGATCCTCGTACTCCACCGTCACCTTGTAGAACAGGCCAAGGAGCATGCGCGAGAGGCGGAAGCCGACCTCGTAGTACGCGATGATGTTGAAGAACGGCACGATCTCGCGCACGTAGGTGTCCACCATGCGCCACGCCGTCGCCTCGTCGGTGCCTGTCGTGGCGACATGCTCGTGTACCGCCGCGGCAATCACCGGATCGGCCAGCAGCAGCTCGCGCACATGGGCGCGACCGAGCAGCTTGAAGCGATCGAGCCTACCCCGGTATTTGCGGCGCGCCCGCACGGCGACGCGATTCGCGTACCGCGTGACCGGGCGCCGGAACACGCGCGCGGCCACGAGCAGGGCCACGAGTGCCGCCAGCAGGACACCGATGAGGAAAGGCATGATGCGCGAACATCGGCCCCGTCGCACGGTTCAGCAAGCACCCGCATACCTTGCGCTTTCCGTGTGCCGGAAGAATCCGGCGACAATCGTGCACAAGCCCGGAGTATTCGCATGTGGCGTCGCCTGCTGGCCGGTGTGGCCATTCTCCTTTGCGTTGCCATCGTCATCGCCTTCGCGATCGTGCCGGGCATGGTGGATCGACGGATGAACATGGTGGTGTCTGCGCCGCATGTCGTCATCACCGACGCGGCGAACGCGCTGCACCGCACGCTGCTGGTGGCCGACATGCATGCCGACGAACTGCTCTGGGGCCGCGACCTGCTCGCGCGTGCGGACCACGGGCATGTGGACCTGCCGCGCATGAGCGATGGCAACGTGGCGCTGCAGGTGTTCTCGGTGGTGACGAAGACGCCGCGCGACATGAATTACGATCACAACACCGGCGAGACGGACAACATCACGCTGCTGGCGATGGTGCAGCGCTGGCCCCTGTCCTCGCTGCGCAGCCTGCGGGCGCGCGCCATCCATCAGGCCGACCGACTGCATGACGCGGTGACGCGGTCCGGCGGCAGGCTGGTGCTCGTCACCGATCGCGCATCGCTGACGGCATTCCTCACAGCGCGAAAGGCGGTGCCCGGCACGCACGCCGCACTGCTGGCGATTGAAGGGCTGCACGCGCTCGACGGGAAACTCGAGAGCGTCGACACACTGCACGCACACGGCTTCCGCATGCTCGGCCTCACACACTTCTTCGACAACGAGGTGGCTGCGTCGGCGCATGGCGTCACGCATGGCGGGCTCACCGCACTGGGTCGGCAGGTAATCCAGCGCATGGAGTCGCTGCACATCGTGGTGGACCTCGCGCATGCATCACCGCAAACGGTGAGGGAAGTGCTGGCAATGGCCACGCGCCCGGTCGTGGTTTCGCACACGGGCGTTGCGGCCACCTGTCCCGGGCCGCGCAACCTGACCGACGAGCAGCTCCGCGCCATCGCAGCGAACGGCGGCGTCGTGGGCATCGGCTATTGGGATGCGGCCGTCTGCACACTCGGCGCAGCATCCATCGCCAAGGCCATCCGGCATGCGGTGGACGTGGCCGGCATCGATCATGTCGGACTGGGCTCCGACTTCGATGGCGCGACGTCGACACCGTTTGCCACCGACGGACTGGCCGAGATCACGCAGGCGCTGCTGGCGCTGAAATTTTCGCCGAACGAGATCGCAAAGGTGATGGGCGGCAATGTGTTCACGCTTCTCGGTGCGACACTGCCCTGATCGCGGCTGGTGCGGCGTCAGGGCAGTTGCTTGCGTCACCCTCGCGCTGGCGTCGTCGGGCGCCGACTGGTGGTGTCCGAGTCGTGGTGTCAGTGTCGATGCGTCAGGCGATGCCCTGCTTCATTGCCCAAAGGACCTTCTCCGCAAACACATCGATCTCCTGCGGCGTGGTGTAGACATTCGGCGTGACGCGGATGCCGGCGAACTCCTTCTCGTGCACGATGGGTGTCGTGACGATGTTGTGCTTCGAGTACAGCCAGCCGCCGAGTTTCACCGGATCGATGCCATCGACGTTGAAGAAGCCGATGCCGCCGCCGTTCGGTGAGTCGAGCGGCGTGAGCACCTTCACGCGGCCGTTGCCGTCCGCGAGCAGACGTTTTGCCCAGCGGTCGCGCAGCCAGCGCATGCGCGCAATCTTGCGATCGGACCCGATGCCGCGGTGAAACACGATCGCCGCAGCGATGGCATTGAAGTTTGCCTGCGGGTGCGTGCCGATCTCCTCGTACTTCCGGATATCGTTCTCCTGACCCGGATTGCCGGCCATCAGCGGCCACAGCGCCTTCTGCTTCTCCTTGCGCACATACAGGAAGCCCGTGCCGATGGGCGCGTAGAGCCACTTGTGCAGGCTGGTGCCGTAGTAGTCCACGCCCAGGTCGTCACGCGTGAACGGAAAGTGTGCGAAGGCATGCGCGCCATCCACGAACACCTCGATGTGCTTCGCCTTCGCCATCTCCACGATTTTGCGCACCGGCAGGATCTGGCCGGTAAGGTTCGTGATGTGCGTGATCTCGATCACTTTCGTGCGAGGCGTGATCGCGGCAGCGAACGCGTTCACCACATCGTCGTCGCGCAGCACGGGCACGGCAAATTGCACCTTCTTCAGCACGATGCCTTCACGGTTCACGCGCTGTTGCCAGGCGTTGAGCATGCGCCCGTAATTCTGCGTGCTGACGATCACCTCGTCCCCACGCTGCAGGTCGAGGCCGAAGATCAGCGTTTCCAGCGCTTCCGATGCATTGCGCGTGATTGCCATCTCCTCGGGATCACAGCCGAATTCCGCCGCCAGCTCGCGTCGCACGCTTTCCATGCGCGGCTGCAGGTGCCGCCACATGTGATCCACCGGGATCTCGTTGCTGTAGCGGATGTCGCGGATCATCTGCTCGATGACCATCGACGGCGCCGGACTCACGCCGCCGTTGTTCAGGTTCACCCAGGTGCGATCGACCTCGAAGGCGCGCTGAATCTCGAACCAGAATGTTTCATCATCAGCGAGGTCCGCGGCGTTGCGGCCGGCGGCGACGGCACGTGCTCGGGTCAGCTGTGCAAAGGCCTGCGCGTTGAACGCGGGCGCGAGGGAGAGTGAGGCGGCAACGCTCAGGAAATCACGACGGCTGGTCATCGGCAGGCTCGGTGCAGGAGTGAGCGGCAGATCTGAGGGGGAGCGACCGGCGTCACAAGCGCCTGACCGGAGTACGCAGCGCGATGACATGTCGATGCTACCGCGCCGCGCGACCCTCCGGTACCGCCACAGCAGACCAGCTCGCTTGATTGCGCTAGCTTCCGGTAATGAGCGCTCCGTCCCAGCCCACCCCGCCGCGCCTCGACGAAGACAACGACCTCGGTTTTGGCTCCGTCGTTGCCGCGCAGTCTGAACGGCGGCTGCTGAACAAGGACGGAAGCTTCAACGTCCGGCGTCGCGGCATTGGCGTGCTGCGCTCCCAGAGCCTGTATCACTCGGCGCTGTCCATGTCCTGGCCCAGGTTTCTGTGCGCCGTGACGGTGTCGTACCTGATGGTGAACGTCGTGTTCGCACTGCTTTTCCTGGCCTGCGGGCGCGACGCGCTCGTCGGTGCACACGAATCGCAGATGGGCGGCGCTTTTGGACGCGCGTTCTTTTTCAGCGTCGAAACGTTCGCGACGATCGGCTACGGCGAGATCAGCCCGGTGGGCGTTCCAAGTCACATGTTGATGGTAGTCGAGGCGCTGATCGCGGTGATGAGCCAGGCGTTGATCACCGGGCTGCTGTTCGCACGATTCTCACGCCCGACCGCGGCAATTCTGTTCAGCGAGAATATCATCGTCGCGCCACATCAGAATGGCAGGGCCCTGATGTTCCGCATCACGAACCTGCGGGACAGTCAGCTGCTCGACGTCACCGCGCGCGTGAATTGCAGCTGGATGGACGGCGCGAGTCGTCGCTTCATCCTGCTCGAGCTCGAACGCAGCAACGTGATGTTCTTTCCGTTGGCGTGGACGATCGTGCACGCGATCACGCCGGACAGCCCCATTTATGGCGTGACGGAAGCGCAGATGCTCGGCCGGAATTTCGAGTTTCTCGTCACGATCGCGGCCACGGATGAAACATTTGCGCAGACCGTGCATGCGCGCTCGTCGTACAAGGCAGACGAGATGCTGTGGGGAGCGAAGTTCCGCAACATCTTCAATCCCGCCGACGACGATGGCCTGATGTCGGTGGACGTGGAGCGCATCGACGATGTCGACCGCGTGCCGCTCCCTCTTTCCTGATTTCAGTGCATGCCTGACGATATCGTATCCCCGCTTAACGGCTTGACGCCGGATGACATTGCAGTGCGCGTGCGTGATGCCGCCGCGCTGCTCGAAGCTCTCGCCGCTGACCGGGCGCTCCTGGCGCAGATGACCTCGGAGGATCGCACCCGCCTGCTGCACGCCGCCGGCGAGGTCTCGCGCCCCGACGCATTGGCGCGGCGCCGACTGGTGAAGGCGACCCGGAACCAGCGGAAGGCTGAACGCACGCAGCGGGCCGAGTCGGTGCTGCAAGACACCGGCATCCGCAAGCTGCGCCGCGAGGATGTGTTCATCACGCCGCGCCTCTTTGCGCCCGCGGATTTCGTGCAGGAGACGGTGGACGTGGAGCCCGACGTGCTGCACTCGCACGAGGTGCTGAACTGCTACGTCTGCAAGCGTGACTACACCGAGCTGCATCACTTCTACGACCAGATGTGCCCCTCGTGCGCAACGTTCAACTACGCCAAACGCACCGAGACGGCCGACCTGCGCGGACGCGTGGCCTTGCTTACCGGTGGCCGCGTGAAGATCGGCTATCAGGCGGGCATCAAGCTGCTGCGCGCTGGTGCTCAGCTCATCGTCACGACACGTTTTCCGCGCGATTCGGCCGCGCGCTACGCCGCCGAGTCGGACTTCGCGGAGTGGGGCGATCGCCTCGAGATCTTTGGCCTGGACCTGCGGCACACGCCGAGTGTCGAGGCGTTTTGTTCGCATCTCGTGGCGACGCGTGACCGGCTGGACTTCATCGTCAACAACGCCTGCCAGACCGTTCGTCGCCCGCCAGAGTTCTATCACCACATGATGGACATCGAGAACGCGGCGCTGCACGCCATGCCCGCGCCGGTGCGGCGCCTGCTGGGTGCGTACGAAGGTGTGCGAGGCTACAGCATGCTGCCCGAAGGAAAGAGCGGCGATGCCGTGGTTGCACCCGGGCTGCGCGCGGCGGTCGGCATCACGCATGCCGCGCAACTGTCGCAGGTGAAGCTGCTGGACGAGGAGCATGCCGCGCAGCAGGCGTTGTTCCCGGTGGGGCGTCTTGACCAGGACATGCAGCAGGTGGACCTGCGCGACCGCAACAGCTGGCGCCTGCAGATGGACGAGGTGCCGAGCGTGGAGCTGCTGGAAGTGCAGCTCGTGAATGCAGTGGCACCATTCCTGATCAACGCGCGCCTCAAGCCATTGATGGTGCGCACGCCGGGTCGCGGCAAGCACATCGTGAACGTGTCAGCGGTCGAGGGGCAGTTCTACCGACGCTTCAAGACCACGCGTCATCCGCACACCAACATGGCCAAGGCCGCGCTGAACATGATGACGCGCACGTCCGCCGCCGACTACTTCACCGACGGCATCCACATGAACAGCGTGGACACCGGCTGGGTGACGGACGAGGATCCGGCGGAGATCGCCGCGCGCAAGACGGCGGAACATCGCTTTCATCCGCCACTCGACATCGTGGATGGCGCGGCACGCATCGTGGACCCGATCATTGCGGGCATCAACAGTGGCGTGCATGTGCACGGCCAGTTTCTGAAAGACTACGTCCCGACGGACTGGTAGGCGCGGGCGCTGACAGCCCCGTCGAGTTACTTGCCCTTCACCGGCCAGAGCACGCCCTGGTCGGCCTTCGTCACCGGCTTGATTCCCTTGTAGACGAAGCGCTGCAATCGCTTGCCCTCGTAGGTTTCGGTCGTGAAGATGTTGCCCTTCGAGTCCGTTGCGATCGAGTGCACCGCAAAGAACTGGCCCGGCTGGCGGCCGCCGTCGCCGAACGCCGTGAGAATCTCCAGCGACTGCCGGTCCATGACGTAGACGCGCTCGTTCTTGCCGTCGGCCAGGTACATGTACTTCTGTGCCGGGTCGCGCGAGAACGCGATGTCCCACACGGCGCCGTCGCCCCGCGTGAGCGGCGCGATGCGTGCCTCCTTCACGAATGTGCCGTTCTTGCGGAAGACCTGGATGCGGTTGTTCACGCGATCGCACACGTACACGAAACCATCAGGCGTGGGCTCGGCGCAGTGCACCGGCGTGCGGAACTGCGGAATCAGTGGCACGTCCGGGTTGTACGCGCCGTAGTTGGAGTCGCTCGGCACATTGCCGTACGCGCCCCAGAATCGCTTCATGGCACCGGTGTTCATGTCCAGCACCGCCACGCGACGGTTGCCATAGCCGTCGGCCACGAACGCCTCACTGGCAGCGACATCGAACGAGACCTTCGCCACGCGCCCGAACGAGTCCATCGACTTCGAGTTGGCCGGGCGGCCCGGCACGCCGATCTGCTGCAGGAACTTGCCGTCGTGCGTGAACTTCAGGATGTGCGAGTCGTAGCCGATGCCGCGCGTGGAATCGGGCGTGCCGTTTCCACCGATCCAGACGTTGTCCAGGTTGTCGATCGCGATACCATGGTTGCTGCTCGGCCAGACGTACCCGGTGGCCGGACCGCCCCACGAATTCACGAGATTGCCCTCCGGATCGAACTCCAGCACCGGCGGGGCCGATGCGCAGCAGGCGCCGACCAGCGGGTAGCCCCCCTCGGTGCGCGCATTCAGTGTGGCCGCACCACGGTGCACGATGAAGACATGGTCGCGCGAGTCGATGCCAAGGCCGATGACCATGCCCAGCAGCCAGCCGTTGGGCAGGGGCCTGGGCCAGAGCGGGTCGACTTCGAACGACGGCGCGACGGTCGCCTCGCGCTCAAGCGCCGCCGCGAGCTGCCGCTGTCCCAGCGCGAGCGACACGATCACGGCGCCCAGCGCGAGCACCGCCCACCGCGTACGATTGGCCTTCATTCCCGACTCTCCGATCCTGTGGTGAAGGCCCACGCAGCCTGCGCGATGCCGGTCGAGCGGCGGGCGACATGCGTACCCATGCAACACTGCGCCCAAGGCTATACCTCGTGATCGTGATGCACCAGAGACGTACCGCATCCGCATGGCGCTGGACTGCGCAGGGCTGGCGGTTCGCACTGCGCCTGCTGGCAGCGTGCGCATGCCTGCTGGCCACTGCGGTGCCGCTGCATGCACACGAGGTTCCGGAACGTGTCGCGGTGCGCGCGTATGTGCAGCATGATCGTTCCACGGTGCGCATGCTGGTGCGTGTGCCGCTGGAGGCCATGCGCGACGTGGACTTTCCGCTGCGCAGCGATGGATCGCTGGATCTCGTGCGCGTGCGCCCGCTGCTGCACGATGCGGCACTGCTCTGGATCGCGAACAGCATCCGCATCACCGCTGACGGTCGCGCGCTGAGCGTGGCGCGAATCGTGGCCGCGCGCGTGGCGCTGCCGAACGACCGCAGCTTCGCCTCGTTCGACGCGGCTCGCGCCACCTTCACGCGTGCGCCGCTGGAGCTGGAAATCGTGCCCTGGCAGCAGCTGCTCTTCGACGTGGCACTGGAATTTCCGCTGCCGGCCGGCAGCGCGCGTCTGGTGCTGCACCCCGATCTCGCGCAGCTTGGCATTCGCACGACGAGCGTGATCAGCGTCATGGACACAAACGGTCGTGAGCGCGTGCTGACCTATGGTGGCAATCCGGAGTCGGTCGCGCTGGATCCCGCGTGGTACCAGACCGTCGTGCAGTTTCTCCGTGATGGCTTCCGTCATATTCTCGGCGGCTTCGATCACCTGTTGTTCGTGTGCTGCCTCGTGCTGCCGCTGCGTCGCTGGCAGTCGCTGGTGACGATCGTCACGGCGTTCACGCTCGCGCACTCGCTGACGCTGGGTGCGGCGGCGCTCGGATTCGTGCCCACGGCGCTCTGGTTCCCGCCACTGGTGGAGACGCTCATCGCGGCGTCGATCGTCTGGCTGGCGGTCGAGAACCTGATCCTGCCGGCGGCGCACCTCGAGCGGCGCTGGCCCGTCGCATTCGGGTTCGGCCTCGTGCACGGTTTCGGCTTCTCGTTCGCGTTGGGCGAGACGTTGCAGTTCGCCGGCGGCAACCTGGTCAGCGCGCTCGCTGCGTTCAACATCGGCGTAGAGCTGGGGCAACTGGTGGTGCTCGCGGCCGCCGTCCCGGTGCTCTGGCTCGTGCGTCGCTACGTCGGCGCACGTCGCGAGCGACTCGTCACCGTCGTCGGTTCGGCGTTCATCGCGCACAGCGCCTGGCACTGGCTGGTGGAGCGGGTCGAGGCGCTGGCCGGGTACCGGGGGAGCCTCGCATGGCCGGCATGGGACGCCAGCCTGGCACTTGGTGCCATGCGCGCGGCGCTTCTTGCGGCCGTTGCATTGGCCGTGGCGCTCGCCATGCGGCAGATTCTCCGCATTCCACGTGGCGCCTGACGTCAGCAGCGGCACGCCATGTCGGTCACGGGTGCCGAATCTCTGCGGCGTCACGTCTCATCAGCTCTTCATGTCCCGATGCCTGTGTCAGTGAGATCGATGTTCGCGATTCCCTGCGCCGCGGTACTGGCGCTGTGCGGCCTGGCCGTGCACGACGGGAGCGTGTCCGCATCGCCGGCGAGCGTCGCGACGCGTGACGATCGCGGCGTGCGTCCGGATACCGGTGCCAGCACGATGGATGGCGTCTACACCGCCGCGCAGGCTGTCGCCGGCAGTGATGTGTTCGCGGCGTACTGTCGCAGTTGCCACACGCCCACCGTGCATTCCGGACCGCCATTCCGTGGCAAGTGGTTCGGACGCCCGGTGGCCGTGCTCTATGGCTACATCAGGCGCGAGATGCCGAAGAATGAACCCGGCTCCATGAGCGACGAGGACTACGCCGCGGCGCTCGCGTACCTGTTGAAGGTCAACGGCATGCCGGCGGGCGACATGTCGCTGCCCGCCGACTCCGCCGCGCTGCATCGCATCAGACTCGACTCCGTTCGCACTGCCCCCGCACCAAGGAGTGTTCCGAAATGACGACGCGTTCCGTGGCTCTCGCCGTCACCGTCGCCATCGGTGCGATGGTGCCCGTGCTGTTCATGGCCGCACCTGCGGCCGCGCAAGGACCACGTGCGGCGAGCACTCCGGCAAGTGCACCCATGACCGCAGCCGTGCGGCGCCCGGCGAGTGCGCCCGGCGGCACCGCGCCGACGATGGCGAACCTCGTGCGCGGCAATGCGCCCGGCGAATGGCGCTACTGGGGCGGCGATGCGTTCAGCAGCCGCTACTCGCCACTGGACCAGATCACGGCGCGCAATTTCGACTCGCTGCAGGTGGCGTGGAAGTGGAACGCCGGCACGTTCGGCCCCGATGAGTACTACCGCACCACGCCGCTGTATGCGAACGGTCGGTTGTTCACCGTCGCGACCACGCGACGCTCCGTGATGGCAATCGATCCGGAGACGGGCGAGACGCTCTGGATGTACCGACTGGACGAGGGTATTCGCTGGCAGAAGGCCGCGCGACAATTCGCTGGCCGCGGCCCCACCTACTGGACCGATGGTGTGCACGAGCGGGTGATCGTGGTGACGCCGGGGTACCACATGGTGTCGCTGGATGCACGAACCGGCGTGCCCGATCCGAAATTCGGTCGCAACGGTGTCGTGGACCTGATGGAAGGCCTGGGCTATCCGATGGTGCCGCTGGCGGTGGACGACACGGGTTCGCTCGTGATCTCCGATGCTGCACCAGCGCGGCGCGCGAAGCCCGGTGAGAGGTGGAATCCCGTCACGCGCACCGGTGCCGATGGTACCGTCGGCATCGATCCCGTGAACGGGCAGATTGCCGCCAGTTCGCCGGCGATCATGGTCAACGACATGATCGTCGTCGGCAACTCGTCGATCCATGGCTATTACCCGATCCGGGTGCGCAACATTCCCGGTTTCATCCGCGGCTTCGATGTGCGGACGGGCCGGCAGGTGTGGAAATTCAACCTCGTGCCGCAGCCCGGCGAGTTCGGTGCGGAGACATGGGAGCGCGGCTCGAAGCTGGGCACCGAGGGCGTCGGCAAGAACGACGCCTGGGCGACCTACTCGGCCGACCCGGACCTCGGCCTCGTGTACATCCCGGTCGGCATGCCGCTGCTGGACGAATACGGCGGACATCGGCCCGGTCACAACCTGTTCGGCAACTCGCTCGTCGCACTCGACGCGCGCACCGGCACGCGCCGGTGGCACTTCCAGATGGTGCATCACGACATCTGGGACTACGACACGCCCATGGCGCCCAACCTGATCGACGTGACCGTCAACGGCGCGCGTCGCAAGGCGATCACGCAGAGCACGAAGCAGGGCTGGCTATACACATTCGATCGCGTGACGGGTGAGCCGATCTGGCCGATCGTGGAGACGCCGGTGCTGCAGAGCGATGTGCCCGGCGAACGCACGGCGGCCACGCAACCGATTCCCAGCCGGCCAGCGCCGTATTCGCAGCAGGGACTCCTCGAGCGTGACCTCATCGACTACACCCCCGCGATCCGCGACTCGGCGCTGAAGCTGGCGCAGGCCTGCCGCATGGGCCCGTACTTCATTCCGGCCGTGACGTCGACCGGCACGAGTGGCAGCGGGGTGCGGTGCTCCTGGTATGCGCCCGGTGCATCGGGTGGCGTGAACATCGACGGCGGCGCGGCGTTCGATCCCGAGACGGGCATGCTCTACGTCGCATCGCTGAGCGGCCTCTCGACGGTCTCGCTGCAGAAGGACCCGTGCAGTGAATTCCGCTTCAGTTCACCGCGCGACAACTGCGGCCTGCCCGGCGCCGTGGCCCCGCCGCCGGGCTACACGCCACCCGAGTCGCGTGGTGGCGGATTCGAGGGACGCGCCAACGCGTCGATGCTCGCCGGCGTCTCGATCCTCAAGCCGAAAGAGCTGGGCGGCATCACGGCGTACGACATGAACAGCGGCGACAAGCGCTGGTGGATTCCGAACGGCGGCATGATCCCGGTGCGCAGCACCGATCCGCTGTTTGCCGGCGTGACGCTGCCACCGCGGCCGGCCAGCGGGCAGGCGCAGGTGATCGTCACGAAGTCGCTCGTGATCTACGGCACCGGGCGTTCAGGCGGCGTGCCGAACGCCAAGCCGCAGCTGTTCGCCGTGGACAAGGCCACCGGGCGTCAGGTCGGTGCCGTCGACATTCCGTCACGCACGACGGCCGTGCCCATGACCTTCATGCACAAGGGGAAGCAGTACGTCGTCTTCGCCACCGGTGCTGGTACGACGACGGCGCTTGTCGCGATGCGGCTGCCGTGACGTGAACACTTTTGCGCGTGCCCTGTTGCATGGGTGCGCGAGCGTGAAACAGCAACGCTTTTCACGCGGAGGCGCGGAGCCGCAGAGGGCTCTGCGCTCCATTCCGAGCTCCGCACACGGTAAAATCACGATTGCATTGGGAACTGCGTGTGCGGAGCGCGCGATGAACAGAGATGACCTGTTGAGGGAACTGCGCACCGAGCACGCAGTTCCTAAATATCGTTGTGATGCTGCGATGTGCGGAGCGTTGCGCGGCGCGCAGAACCCTCTGCGGCTCTGCGCCTCCGCGTGAAAAGAGTTGCTGTTCCGTCCGCGCACGAACTACGTCCGGATCCGCGCAAGTCCTCGCGCGTCAGCGCTGCTTCACATACCGCTTGAGTGCCCGCGGACCGACTTCGGCGCCATAGATCACTCCCTGCGCATCGACGGCGATCCCCTCGGCCGCGCTGGTGTTGCGCGTCGTCGCGACGGGATCGGGGATGAACGCCGTCACCTTGCCCGTGCGTGCACTGCCGATGCGGATGCCGCGCTGCCATTCGGGGCGCGCAGGTTCGATGGAGCCTGATTCCGAGTCGGCCACGTAGAGCACGTCGTTCCGGTCGATGAACAGGCCGCTGGCGCGCGAGAACTGGAACCAGCTGTCCAGCAGCGCGCCGGCCTGCGAGTAAATCTGAATGCGGTTGTTCGTGCGGTCGGCGACGAACAGCCGTCCCCGTGAATCCATCGCCAGTGCGTGCGGCTGCGCAAATTCGTCGCGACCGCTGCCTCGCACGCCCCAGCTCAAAAGCAACGTGCCCTTGGCGTCGAACTTGAGCACGCGCGCGGTCGCATCCGGCGCATCGGAGTGCCCCTCGACCACGAAGATGTCGCCGTTCGGTGCCACATGCACGGCGTTCGGCTGGTAGAAAAATCCTGGCGCGCGTGCACCACCAGCGGTACCAAGTCGCATCAGCAGCGTGCCTGTGGGCGAGAACTTCAGCACCTGATGCCCGAAGATGCGATCCGGCATCGGGGCAGGCAGCGCATCGGCGGCCGCGTTGCGCGCCGGTGCCGGCCTGTTGTCGCGCCCGTCCACGATCCACACGTTGCCGTCATGATCCACATGAATGCCGTGCGGCCAGTTCACCATGCCCCGGCCGAACGATCGCACCAGTGTGCCAGTCGCATCGAACAGCAGCACGGGATCGAGATCGGAACCCACGCAGCTGTTCTGCCCGCAGCGCTCCGCAACCCAGACGCTGCGCCCATCCCTGTCGATCGCGACGGCGCTGGTCGAACCCCAGGTGCGGCCGGCCGGCAGCTTTGCCCAGCCCTCGATGGTCTGGTACGGATTGGGCCGGTCGTTCACCGGCACCGCGGCCTGTGCACCGGCGTGCACCGCCAGCATGCCGCTCGACCAGCATACCGCACCGACGAACGCTCGTGCTTCACGCAAGCTGGTCATGCCGCATCCTCGTCGCGCGACCCTGTGCCGGCTGGTGGCGCGTCGTACGTCGTGGTCGGGAACTTGAATGCAGCTGCGATCATGGGATCACCCAGGGTGCCGGTCACTCGTGCGGCGATGTATTCGCCGAGGACGATGGAGAACTTGAAGCCTTCCGCCTGACCCATGCCGGCGATCCACGCGTTGTCGGCACCGGGCAGGTGATCCACGATGAAGTTGCGGTTCGCGCTGATCTCGTAGTGACATGAACGCGTTTCCAGCAGCGGTGCGTCGGCCATGGCAGGAAAGTATTTCTGCAGGATGCGCCGCGATCCGTCGATGCGATCCTGGTTCGACCAGCGCGAACTGAGGTCGGGATCCTGCTGGCGCGCCTCAGGTGCCGCGGCTTGCGGTGGCGGTGGCGGTGGGTCGTCGTCCGAACCGGCCACGCGCGGCGGCGGAGGCGGCGCGATGGAGCCGCGGACGCGGAATCCGCGGCTGTCGACCGGGAGCGTCGTCCATCCGGTCGCGCCTGGCACATTGAACGACGGGATGTTGGGATAGGTGAAGCGATCGTTGCCGAGCGGTGTGCCGAAGTAGCAGACGTGACCGATTGGAACCTGGGTCCTCGCGCGCAGTTCCTCCGGGAAAAGCTTGGCACTCCAGGGGCCGCAGCAGAAGACGTAGGCATCGGCCGTGAGGCGTGTGCCGTCACCGAGCGTGATGCCGTCCATGCGGCCGTTGCGTATCGGACCCGGTGTGACGCGACCGATCCTGAAGTTCACGCCGGCATCGCGTCCCAGCGCCACGGCGGCCTGCACTGCGTCACGGGCGCGTGCGACGCCGGCATCCGGCTCGTACAGCACCACGCCGCTGCCGTCTGACGTGATCTGCGGCCAGCGGTGTCGTGCCTCGTCTGCGGTCAGCACCTCGAACTTCACGCCCTGTGCCGTCCAGAGTTCCTGCGTGCGCGTCGTGAAGCTCTCCGGCTTTTCGCGGAGAATCACGTCGCCCGTGGCGAAGTAGTAGCGCGTGCCGAACCGCTTTGCGTGCTCGGCATCGAACTCGGTCCAGCGCGTGATGCTCTGGCGCGCCCAGTCGGTCCACAGTTCCGGCGTGACCGTGCGATCGCCATACGACGAGCGGATGCCGCGCGTCTCGTCACCGCTGGTGGAGCGGGAGTTCGCGGCGCCGTACTGGTCGATCAGCGTCACCTTGTTGCCCGCCTTGCGCAGCTGCCAGCTGGTGAAGGCACCCCACGCACCTGCCCCGACGACGATCACATGGCTCGACGGGCGCGCGCGCCCTGGATTGACCTGTGACGCGCCGAGTTGCGCCGCCGCCTGCGCTGCCGCGCTCGCGGGGACGGCGCCGCTGAGCAGCGCACCAGTGCCAAGGCCGGCCAGGCGAAGGAAGTCGCGGCGGCGAACTGCCGTGTCAAGAAGATCCTGGTCGTCCGGCATCGCGGCGTGGGCAGAGGCGGTACGGCAGTGAGCAGCGAGAGCGCGAAGATGGCTCCGCTGCGCAGGGTCGCGCAATCGCGGCACAGGGTCATGTGATGTATGAAGGTCGGCCTTGTCCGTCGCATCCGCACGCGCCAGCTTGGACGTCGATGCCTCGCCGCCGACTCCGTCACCCGATCGCCGCGTTCTGCGGATTTCTGTGTGCTGCCACGCTTCCTGCCGCGCTGCCGTCGCTCGTGCAGGCGCAGGCTGCGGTGACGCCAACCGATTCTGTGGCCGCTGCCGCCGCGCGACAGGTGGCGCTTGGGGAGCAGTGGTTTCGTTCGGCCTGCCTCGAGTGTCATGCTGCACGTGGACTGGACAACGCCGACTTCCGCCTGAAGTGGGGCGGTCGCAGTGCGCTGGATCTGTTTGCACTGATCCGTTCCACCATGCCGGACGGCAAGCCTGGGTCGCTGACGCCCGGCACGTATGCCGCAATCGTCTCGTACCTGATGACGGTCAACGGCATGCCCGTCGGTGCGCGCCGCCTGTCGACCGACAGCAGCACGCTGATGTCCATCCGTCTTGCGTTTCCCGCGAAGTCGTCACCCACCAATCGCTGATCGAGTGTCCTGATGCGTCGTCCGTCGTTCGTGTCGATCTGCTCTGCGCTGGCCGTCGTGGCCCTCTGCGCCACGTCACTTGGCGCGCAGGCGCGCGAAGCCATCGGAACACCGTCGCCGATGCTCTCGCAGGCGATTCGCGTCGGCAACATGGTCTATCCGTCGGGGCAGCTGCCAACGCGGGGCGCGAACGCCGACACCACCATCGAAGGGCAGACCAGGAGCACGCTCGAGAATGTGAAGCGGGTGCTCGAGATGGCCGGGACCACGATCGACAATGCCGTGAAGTGCACGGTGTTCATCATCGATGGTGCCGACTTCGCGGGCATGAATGCGGTGTATCGCACCTTCTGGACGGGTGCGCCGCCGGCTCGCACGACGGTCGTGGTCAAGGCACTGGTGGTGCCCGGTGCGAAGCTCGAGATCGAGTGCAACGCCGTGATGCCCGCGAGATAGGGTCGATATGGCGAACCTGCGCGGACTCTTCGGCAGACCGGCTGCTGCGCCCGTCGCGCAACCACCGGCGCCGCAACCGGGGCTCATGCCGACCGCGCAGGTCGAGCCGTGTGACGACCTCACGCCAGTGCTGGACTGCCTTGGCGCGATGCTGCAGTCATGGTCCAAGCACCCGATCCTGCTTCCGGGTGAGGACTGCGCCGACGCGGAACGTACCGTGGCCGAGTGGCAGCGTCATGCCACGCTCGGCACGCCAATTCCCGGTGTGCACGCGCCCGATCTCCTCGCGGGGCCGGTGCATGCGCGCGACTGGACGGCGCTGACCGCGCTCGCCAGTGAACGGCGCCGCGCCGAGGCCGCAAATGTCGGCGAGAATCTCGGTGACCTGCAGCGCGCAGTGTGGGCGACCGTGAGTTCGCTCGCGCGCGTCGCCGGTGAGGATGCCACCACGGATGCGGTCACCGAGCAGCAGCTGTCACTGCTGCGTGCGTGTGCACGGCGCGGCGACGCGGCGGCGGCGATGCGTGAGCTGCCGGCCGCGCTGCAGGCAATCTCGGAGGCGCTGGCTGCGCGCCAGTCGAGCGCGGTACTCGAACGCGTCGCCATGGCCGCTCGCGTCGAGTCACTCGGTCGCGCCCTGTCGGCCTCCGAGGACGCCGCTCGTACCGACCCGATGACGGGCGCGGGCAACCGCCTCCGCTTCGTCGAGACGATGCAACGTGCGCTGGCGCTGATGACACTGTCCGGTACACAAGCTTCGCTGCTGGCCCTGGATGTCGATGATCTCAAGGGAATCAACGACACCCTGGGACATGCAGCGGGCGACCTCGCGATCAAGGCAGTCGCGAAGGCCTGCTGGACGGTCTGCACGCGTCCCACCGATGTGCTCTGCCGGCTTGGCGGCGACGAGTTTGCCGTCGTGATGACGAACACCGATGCGACCGCTGCCGCGTCGCTGGCCGATCGGCTCGAGCGACGCATGCAGGAGGTGCCGGTGACACTGGCCGACGGTGTCGTACGCCTGGTCACTGCGTCCATCGGGTTTGCCGCTGCGAAGCCTGGCGAGACTGTCGATGCGTGGATCGCTCGCGCCGACAAGAGCCTGTATGACGTCAAACACGAGCGCGGCTGACTCGCGGGCGGGAGGCCTGCTGCACCATCAGCAATCGGTGCAGCAGATGTCTGGAATCGCCGCCAGCGGTGACGTGCGGAGGATGCGGAAATGCCCGAGCCCGTCCGTGAGTGGACGCGGTCCCGTCGGCGGTTCGGCCATCGCCGTGTTCGTCGCGGCACCATTGCCGCCAATCTCCGCGAACGCGAGTGCGGCGAGATTCGAATCGTACAGCGATGAGCCGCCACGCTTCGTCATGGGGTCGAGCAGCGCAGCCATCGTCGGCATCATTTCCACGCACAGCACCGATAGCGGTGATTCGCCTGGCAGGCCAAGCGATGCCAGCATCGCGAGCACTTCCGGCATGGTCCATGTCGCCAGTCCATGGGCCTGTGCATCGATGTTCTCGAACGCACCAACGACCATGGGCATGGACCCGACGCGCGCACGCTCGCGCGTGGGTCGGCGCGGCCGCAGCTGTCGATCATCCAGCAAAATGTTGCGCGTATCCTTGTCGTCGGCCTGCCGCACCTGCGCATACAGAAGCGCCCAGATCTGGGTGCGCGGCGGACTGGCCGTGACGTTCTTTCCGTTGAGCACCGCCTGCGCATACGGAGCCTCCACGATGATGAGCTTCGTGTCGCGATCGGCGGTGCAGAGCAGCGTCGGTGCCGGATGCTGCACACCGGTCGTGCGGAGCGGCCGACCGAAGCGTGCCTGCGCCGTGGACCAGATGCCCATGTGCCCTGTGCGCAATTCGTACGTGAACAGCCCGAACATCTCCGCACCTTCCGGCGTCATGCCGGGTGGTACCGGGATCGAGTAGTGCACGCCGGTGTTGCCGGGTGTCAGCGGGATCATCGCGGACAGGCCCGCATTGTCGTCGCTCTGGCCGGGCGAGATGCTGCGCACCATCTCGGCGTCGATGCCCAGCGACGGCTCCTCTGGTGGAACGAGCGTCTCGACGCGATGATCGGACAGCAGCGGATCGGCCGCGTAGCCGAGCATGCGGATGAAGTAGGCGTCGTTCGGGTCGTCGGGTGGACGGTCGAATTCCAGCCAGAGCGTGCGGCGACGCGGCTCCGTGGTGGCGTAGTCCGCACTGCGTTCATACTTCGAGAGCGCGAGTCCAGCGGCCACGATTTTCGGCACCTGCGCCGGTGGTGTGGTGACCGGCAGGCGCAGTGACAACGGTGCCAGGGCATCGACGCCGCCAACCGGCTCGCGACGGAAGCGTGGCTCCACCGTGTAATTCACATCGACGAGTGCAGGGAAGTGCTGCTTCGGTGCCGGCGTCGTGAACTGCGGGTCCACGGCATCCAGGAACACGAGGCGGGTGTACGTCCGCTTCGCGTCATGCAGCGCCTGCTGCGACGCCGTCTGGATGATCTCCCACTCGCCGACCTGTGTGCGGCCGTCGGGATTCGCGGTCCCGTCGCGGAAGATGTCGAAGCCGATGTGGCGCAGGCCCTCCCAGGTCCAGTCGCGATCGAGGCGCAGCGTCATGCCGACGACCCAGTGGTTCACCAGGTCCTCGCGCGCCGCCAGCGTCAGCGACGACGCGTCGGGTGCAAGCGTGTGTCTGATGCGCCGAGAGCAGGCGAACGCCACGCGCTCGCCACGCTTGCCAACGAGCGTCATACCCTTGTGCGCGAGGTCGAGTGATTGCGCCAGGCGTTCCACCACACTCGGCGTCTCGTCAATGGCCAGTCGCGCGAAGAGTACCGGTGTCAGCGCCTTCGGATTCTTCACCTCGCGCACGGAATCGGGACGCAGCCAGAGCGCGCGGATTCTGCGGCCGTCGCTGTCGTCGGCAATCAGGCCGCGCTCCTGTGTCGCATCGCGTCGCACCACGAGCTGTGTCGGCTTCCCCACATGTGCGCCGCGCGCCCAATATGCGTCGTCCGTCGGCGCGGCAGCTCGCACGGTGATGCGCACGTCACGCGCGGTCGGCAGCGGCAGCTCGTCGGCCAGCGCGTCGATCTCGGCCCGCGTGAGCTCGAAGTCGCCAAGGTCCGTGGGATCACCGAAGCGCAGCACATTCGCATCACGGAAGGTGAGCGGAATCTCGCGCTCCGCGTCAAAATCTGCAGGCAGGGTCCGCGTGGTGCTGTACAGCAACGCCCAGCCTTCCTTCCGGCTCAGCGACAGGGCGTTGTCCATCTTCAGCGCACGAACCTCGACGTCGAACACCAGGTGCTGGACATCGGGATCGGGAATGCCGAACGCCGCACGCTCGCGGTTGGCTGGATCCGGATCGATGGAGCGATTGGAGGCCGCCTGCAGCCGTGGAACGGGATCCGCGTACTTGCCCGTGAACACCACGCTCGGATAGCCGAGCAGCGGCCGCGCGATGCGCAGCGAGTCGTCCGTGAAACGCGGATTGTCCGGTTCCTCGGGGCCCGCCGGCAGCGGCCGCGGAAACGACGGCAAATTGGCGAGGCGCACCGGCTCGGGTACTACATGCCGGCGGAACGGAACCGTGGCGATCGGTGCGGGCGACTCGTGAATGAGTGAATCGCTCACCGCAGGACCGCCCCCCGTGGGATCCATCAGGCGCACGCGCAGCTGATACGAGTTGCCGTAGCGAAGCGGGATGTCATCCAGTCCCATCGCTTCGTACTGCCGACCAAGCGGGCTGCCTGCCGCCTCCGTGTGATACAGCGCGGCTGCATCCTCATCAGGCAGCACCAGCGAATGCCCGTTCCACTGTGACATGTACGCAGGCAGCCAGAAGCGGCCGGTGGCCTGGTTGCCGTCCAGCTGCATCGGGTGCACCTCCACGGCGAGCTCCATGCCCGGCACGGTGTCGTCGGCTGCATCGATGCGTGTGTCGTCCAGCATGACGGGTGCGCGCGGCCGCACACGCACCAGTGAACGCCACGGCTCCGCATCGTTCGCACGCGCATCGATGCGATAGCCGAACACACCCATCGGTGCATCGATCCGCTGCGCGACGCCGGCGACGGGCGGAATGGTCGCATCGGGCACCATCTGGCGATTCTGCCACGTCAGCATCTGCTCATCATCCCAGCCGATCCGGATGCCGATGTCATGGACCGGCGGCTGCTCATCCGCTTCCTCGACCAGCAGGTTCTGGCTGACGGGCTGCGTGCCATGCACGATCTTCGCGAAGCCGTCGTCGTACTCGGCCGCCTCGACGAAGATGCGGTCCCACGCACCAGCGGCCGCTGGGGGGCCGGGCACCGCAGGATCGTCGAAGAGCACGGGAAACTGCACCGCCGCGAACAGCTGTCGCGGCACGCCCGGCGCAAGCGTCGGGATGCGCGCAGCGTAGTGCGAGATGAACGTGAACTGCGCGCCGACCTGCGCGGCGTACGCGCTGTCGTCAGCGAGCGAGACGTAGACATACCCGCCATCCACGAGCAGTGCGTCGTCGATCGCGAACGATGCCTCGCGCACCAGCCCGAGGCGCATGGCAAGGCGTGGCTGCCGTAGGCAGAAGGCGTACACCTGGCCCCAACTCACCGTGTCCGGTGACTGCTGGAACAGCGGGTTCGGCGTCGTGCGGTCGCGCATCGCGCAGTGATAGCTGTCATCGATCAGGGCGCCGGGTGCCGTGGGACCGGTGAACACGAACGACGTGCGATACGACACCGGCAGGTACTTGCTGATGCCGTAGCGTGGCGCCGGCGCCGGTGCGAGTCGCGGCGGCGCCGGCGACACATCGAAGCGTCCCGGCAGCGGTGCGACCAGCGACTCGAACAGCGGGCGCGACGTTGCAACGACACCACTTGCCTCTGGCAGCGCAAACGGGGTGCTGGTGGCGCCGCTGGTCGGGAAGGCATCCAGCCCGCTGATGATGCGTGCCTCGAACTGCAGGTTTGCATCTGCAAACGCGGCGGTGGTGTCGGCGGGATTCGGGAAGCCGGCCAGCAGCGGCGCCAGCGGGTTGCCGCTCCAGCCGGCACCAAGTCGCGGTACCACGAGAAAGCGAAGATGCAGCGTGGTCCCGTCATACCGCTGCGGGAAGGTCAACAGCGCAAGGCGTGGCTCGATGTGTGTCATGCGATCTGGCGCTGCTCCTGCCAGCTGGTCGAGAAGTGCAGGTTGATGACGAGGAAGATGCTGACATCGACGGCGAACGTGACCTGCGCAGTCATCATCGTCGGCGCCGACTTCGCGAGGCCCTTGCTGTACGTGCCTTTGGCCTCGATCTGGATCTGGATGCAGACGATGCCACCCAGCAGCTCCGCACGACCGCGGAAGAGCAGGAAGGCGGTGACACGCACCTCGGCGAGATCCATCGAGATCTCGATGCCGACCATGAACAGCAGCGAGACGTTACCGACCACCGGCATGCCGGCCGTGATTTCCGCCCCGAAGCCGAACTTCATCATCAGTCCGGGACCGGTTTTCGTGTCCCCGGAAATACGCAGGTCCACCGAACCCACCGCGTACACCGTCGCCGCGCCCACGCTCACGCACATCACGCTCAGGCTGCCGCCGAATTCCAGGAACGCACCAGCCGTCGGCAGGAGCTGCTTCGCATCGGTCGTTGGCGTCAGCGACTCGTTGAAGTAGCAGCCCACCGCCATGCGCGCCTGCAGCTTGAGCGGCACCTGCGGCGCGTGATACGCCTCGCCGGGGGGGAATTGCACGAGCGGAAATTCCTTCTTCGCGTGGAAGGAATAGTTCCAGCTGTCGGCCGAGTTGCTCATGGCCACGTCCAGGCCCTGTGCCATCGCCGCGGCGTAGTCGCCACCCTGCAGCTCGGAGAGCAGCGTGAGGATGTCGATCACCGGCTTCAACTCGTCGGCGAACACCAACTCCGGGTTCCGGAAGCCTGGTTCGCTGCCATGCTTCGCGTCGAAGCCGCCCTTGATGGTCACGAGGCGCTTGATCGGCCCGAGATCCACGACCATGCCGATGTTGCCCACCGCCGACAGCCACTTCTCGCCGACGGCGCTTGCCGAATCGAGGCTGAACGTCAACGCGCTGGGCCCAGGCACCGCGTTGCTCGCGGGATGCGCGGCGAACTTGTACTCGATGTAGATCTTGAGGTACGACTCGTTCACCAGCTTCAGCGGTCCTTCGGGCATCAGCTGCGTGAACAGCTTCGCCGGGTTCGCCTCGTCGATCAGCTTGTAGCCTTCCTCGATGATCTTCGTTTTGAAACCGCCCAGCAGCAGCGGTACGGCATCCTGCACGTTGGGGAAGATGCCTTTCGTGTTGATCAGCCGGTACGCATCAACGAAATCCGGCGGTGCGCTGCGCAGCTCCTTCAGGTTCTGGCGGAATGCCGGCAACCGGAACAGCACCTTCTGCGTGCCCGTGCTCTGCAGGATGCCGAAGTGCCGCGTTTCGGGCAGGGCGGCGCGTACCAGCTCGATCGGGTTGGCCAGGCGGAACTCGTCGGCAGCGCTTGCATCCGTCTGATGCGCCGCCGCGTTGAGCAGTCGTCCGCGTCGGATCAGGGGCACCGTGGCACCCGGATCGAGCCGCGAGACCTCGCCCGTGCCCTGCTCGTGCCGCACCATGCTCCATGCGCCGCCGGTCGGCAGCACCACCGCACCGCGTGCCGCGACGACGAAGCTCGGTGACGTGCCGTCGTCCTTCACCGACGGGCTCACATCCACGCGACTCGCGCGCAGCTTCTGGCCGCTCATGGCGACGTCTATCTCGCACGCCACCGCGCCACCGATCGAACCCATGTTCTGCTTCAGCAGGTCGCGAAATGCAGCGGCCGTGAGCGGCTCGCCGCGTGGCGCGAGCTGCACGAAGCCCAGAATTTTCTTCGACGGGATGCGCCCACCGGTGGCGCCGGCGGTGACACCGTCCAGCATGAAGTCGCCATCGAACCAGACAGGCACCAGCTCCACCTTCGGCGAGCGCTCCTCCACCGGCGTTCCGGCATCGACCTTCCGTTGCAGGTTGTCCTGGTCGATGTACGTCTCGCCATTCTGCCTGGTCATCGTCGTGGTGAAGCCCGCGACGTCATCGGTCTCGGTGATGTTGCAGATGTTGAACACGCCGCGCACCACACCGGGATGGATTTCGTACGGACTCTCGACTCGTACCGGTGTGCGTGGCACCGCTGCGTCGTCGTACCGGAACACCGTGTACGCGAAGTCGAAGATGCCATCGGATTCCGGCTGCCAGCCGGTGTCGAAGCGGTACGTGTAGCCGCTCGATGCGCGGAACATGGTGATGGTGCGTACCACGCGGATTCCCCATGGATACAGCAGCGTGCGCACCTGAATGACCTCGTGCGCCGTGCGGCCCACGAACACGTCGAAACGCGCCTGGCTGGTGGACGCGATGGCGGCGTTGGGCGCCTGCCAGTGGCTGAAGAGGCTTGCGCCGTACCCCGAGAAGTCGATGCGCGTGACGGGCACGCCGCGGTTGCGTACTTGGGTGGCGCCATCGAGAAAGAATTCCCCGTTGAAAATCCTGCCCACGCTGTAGCCAAGCGTGCCGGTATTCGTGGCCAGACCGCTGGCGGTGTGCAGATTCTCGGTCTGCACCGTGCAGCCGCGGAACAGCGCGTCCTCGTTGCTTTGCGGTGGCGCATCGGCACGCACCTGGATGCCGCCCTGCAACGCGCCGGACTCGAATTCCGGTCGGTTGAAGCCGATCGTGGTCCCCCGCAGCGATGGCGAGATCCGGTTGTCGTGCGTGAACTCGGCGAACGCGCGCATGCCGTGCGGCAACGTGAAGAGTGCGCCGGTGAATGTGTTCGGCCGGTTCGTGAAGCCGCCCACGATCTGGTCCGTCACCGGAATCGGCGCAATGGGCACCACGGTCACGTCGTTGCTGAGCAGTCGCGTGGGTCCACCATCGTTCGGCGACAGCAACACCTGCTTCGGTGGATCACCGGCGCGCTGTGGAGCCGTGAGGTTCGTGATCGGCTCCCAGCTTACCTGCGGCACCGTGAATACGCGGACGAATCGGTTCTGTGCTGCGAGATCCATGTCACGAATCTCGAGCGGCTGCGGTGGCGCTGCGGGCCCACCCGCAAACACGAGATCGAATGGCGACGCGTTGCCGGCGCGCTGCTCCGCAGCCAGGCGCCGCGGATCGAAGAACGCAAAGCTCACGCCCATCTGGTCCGCGTTGCTCGATACATCCAGCAGCGAGAAATTCTCCTCGCCGAAGCGCGCGAAGAGCGTGTCCCAGATCGCGCTTGCCGACGGCTGCTGAAAAAATATGCCTGGCGTGTCGGCGACCGTCGTGCCGTTGAATGTGTCCGGCGCGAGCTGCAGCTGGCCGGCGCGCTTCGACGCATCGGCGGCGAGCGTCCATGCCATGATGCTGTCGGCCTGCGTTCCAATCGGCGCGAATGCGAACTTCGTCGTCACCGCGTCGCTCGCCTCGTCGGACTCTGCGGATTTCGTCCACGTCACCGAGGCGACGAGCAGCTGTCCGGGGCGCATGTCGCGGCCGCGGCCAGTGCGCAGCTGGCGCACATTCGCCGCGTACGGGTCAGGCAGCGTCGGCAGCAGCGTGTACATGCCGAAGCCCAGCATCAGCGTACCGCGCGCAAGCATCTCGTCGTCGCGCAGCGCGGCGAAGAGCAGCAGGCTGCTGACGGGTGTGACGGTGAACAGCGCGTTGCGGATGGCCAGGGCCACCGGCTGTCCACGTTCGATGCGCCAGCCCGCGTCGGTCGACAGCGCATCCGCAAGCAGGTCGTCGTCGTGTACGAACACCAGGCGCAGCGCATCCGTGTACGACAGCGTGAGCTGCGACCGCAGCGTGTTGATCGCGAAGGCCGTGCCCGTCACGTCCACCGGCCGGTCGATGTGCGCGCTGGTGTCGCTGCGTGCGAAGAGCACCTCGGACCCCACGCTGGACGCGAGATACGTGAGCGGCCCGGGTCGCGCGAAGCGAAGGTCTACCGTCGATCGACCCGGCGGCGTGGACGCCTGCCAGAGCCGGAGTCGCTGTGTGGCGCGGTCAGCCTCTGCCGCCGCATCCGAGATCAGCACCAGACCCGGCGCCAGCGCGACCCATGGCGATCGCAGGCTGAGCGGTCCGTCACGGAGACCGCGCCATGCAATGGTCAGCCCACGTGTCGTCTGCACCACCAGGCCACCAATGCCCGCCGCAGCCGTGGGCTTCGCGACATCGATCATCGCCACCGGCAGCGACCAGCCCGCACGCGCAATGTCGGCGTTGCCAGCGGGCGTGGCAAAGGGTGATTTCACGCCACCGATGGTGAGCCGCGCCACGGAGGCGGCGTACGGCACCACCACCGCGTTCAGCGCCAGTTCGAAGGTTGGCACCGAGGCATCGCGCCGCGCGAACTCGATGGACTGCCCGTAAAGCGACCAGCTGGCCGGTGCGAGCGCCGTCACCGTGCCGGCTCCAGCCCTGAGGCGCAGGTCGAACGTGGCGGGCAGCGACAGCGTGGCGTCGGCGGCATCCGTGCCCGTTGCGCCACCAGCGAAGGGCGGTGCCGCCGGCGCGTCGAGGTCCAGGTGAATGGCGCACTGACCGCCAGCGGCGATGGTGAGGCGCCCGTCCTGCACCGTGACCTGCGGCACGACGGTCACGGTGCCGCCGCGTACCGTCAACCCGATGAAGCTCCCTGCGGGCGCAGCCGGTGCGAGCAGGTTGGCGCGGATCCACACGCTGCCCTTCTCGAGTCTGTAACTGCGCTGGCGGAAGAAACCGAGCACCTCGTCGATGTCGATGGCCTCGGCGAGCCCGAAGCGACGTTCACGCAGGTTGAACAGGAAGGCCGGCTGTGCATCGCCCGCGAAGTAGACGGGTATCAGGCGCACGATCCGGTAGAAATCGTACCAGAACACGCGACCATCATCGGCGCGCAGCGGCCCCACCGTTTCGGCGACCGCGGCACCACGCGCCCAGTCGGGCACCGTTGCCGTGACCGCCGCCGCCGATAGTGGCGACTCGCGACGAAAGACACGGAACTGCGGTGCTTCCTCGACCGCTGCAGGTGGCGCGGCCGGAGTCGTGGGTCGCGATGGTACCGGGGAAATGCGGGGTGGCGGCGTCAGGCCTGGGCGCATGACGGGCGGCACGCGGACGATCGGCGGCTCCAACACCCGGACGGCATCAATCGGGATGGTGCGTGACACGACGGAGGCGACGTCGCCCGCGATGGTGGTTCGTGACAGCAGTGCCGCCAGTCGGATCGCGGCCTGCTGTTCCACCGCTGTTTCGACAACGAGCCCGGACAGCAGCGACGGCAGCTGGGAGCGCGGATCGCGCGAACTCATGAGTGCGCTCCTTGACGAGGCGTGTGACGTGCGGCCGCGAGTAGTGCGTGACGCGCGACATACTTCAATGCGATCACGGTACTGTCAACAGGTTGACTCGCATCTTCATGCGAATGCTCAGCGAGCACGAGAATGCGGCCAGGCGTGCCCGTGCATTCCAGTGCGTGCATGTGCACAGCGTTTCTCCATGTCGTTCGCACACGCTTCCAGACGTACCGATACCGCGACGCATCTCACCTGCGCGGCGTACGGCCCCCTGTCGGCATCAGCGGTTGCACCACACCGTCGTGGGTGGCAGCAGATCCAGAGGCTTCCATGCGGGAACCGCGATCACCGCGCGTGCAGCAATGTCCGGTGGCGGGATCTTGAAGCGGTAGCCGGCCAGTTGCTGCAGTTCCGCCGGCGACGCAGGGCGGGTCGCGCCAGTGCCGCGCAGGCGTGTGATGGCGCACACCGACGCGATCACCGGGATGCCGGGCGCGAGCTCCGTGAATGTCGTCACTGCATGCAGCGACGCCACACCCTCGAGCGCGCGCGGCAACCGGTCCACACGACTCATGTCCAGCTCCATGCGGCGCAGCTGCGAGGTCGCGCTGTCGAGGAAGAACGCACCATGCGCATCGGGACCGCGCAACCGGTCGGCCGCAAGCATGTTGATGCGATACCAGGTTTCTCCCGCCTCGTGCACCGTGCCGCCATACCCGAAGCAATGATTGCGGATGAAGGCATCGTCCGTCAGTTCGACGATCGTCGGGATGTCCATCTGATATTCGCGCGCGCCGCGCGCCGAGCGCACGGATGACACGATGTTGCCTGCCCGGTACCGTCGTGGGTTCAGGCTCGCGACGGTTGCCGTGTCGACACGATGCACGAGGAATGCACTGTCGCTCACCTCGCCAAGCGCCGCGATCTGTACGTAGCTGAACGGGTATTGCGACACGAGCAGCCGGTACGTGTCGGCGTTCTCGCGCAACAGCGTCACGAGCTGCGAGACCTGCGTTTCTCGCACAGGATCCGGCATGCCGGGGTCAGCGCAGCGCGCCAGTTCCCGGACCACCACGCCCGACAGGCTTGTCGGCACCGGTTGCATGAGCGCCGCGACGCTGGTCGCCTGACCCGCCAGCACCTCCACGCGCCGACGCCATGGCACGAAACCGACCCGCCGGATCACCAGCTCATGCATGCCCGCCGGCACGCGTCCCAGCAGGAACTGGCCGCTGGCATCGGTGAAGCGCTCGATCGACAACGCTGGAATGCTGACCACCGCGTACGGAATCACGAGATCGGTGATTGCGGCCCGCACCGTGCCGGTAAGCCGTCCGGCAGCACCGGACGCCTGCGCCTGCACACGCAGCGCCGACCCGGTGCACAGCACGAGCACGAGCGACAGGAAGCGCAGGGCGAACATCATCCTGAGTGTCACGGGTACATGGGAGAGCGTCTACGGAGATTTCCGTAATTAGCACCCCCACCGCGCCGCTGTCAAAGTCACGGCGTATCTTCGCAGCGCCACCACTTTCAGCCTCGAGACCGCGTCATGCCCTGTTCGCGCCACTTCCTGCACCGCGCCATGACGCCGGTCGCACTCGTCCTGCTTACCGGGTGCGTGAGCGTCCGCGCGACGCAAACGTCACCGGCAGCATCGCCCACGACAGCTGCAATCAGCGCGATGATTCCCGCATCGGATCGAGGTGTGAGCATTGCCGCGGAGCTGCTGCCATGGTCGCAACAGATCACCATTCGGGAAGGATGGCTCGCACGTCGTCATGCAATGCTCCTACCCATGATGCGGCGGCACGACGTCGGAATGTGGATCATCGTCAACGAGGAGTTCCACGATGATCCCCTGTCGCAGCACGTCGCGCCGCCCCGACCGTACACGGGCAATCGCGACTTCTTCGTGTTCATCGACGGCGGCGCGCAGGGCCTGAAGAAGTACGCGATCACGGGCTATACCGAGGAGAACCTCGCGCGCTTCTTCGATGCACCGACCACCGAGCCACGGCCGGCCAGTCTCACGCTGCGCGAGCTGTACCAGACGTGGAAGCCGAAGACGATCGGGCTCGGCATCAGCGGACGTCGCGGTCAGACACGCTCACTCGGTCACGACGCCTACCTGTTCATCGCCGATGCCGTTGGCGCCGAGGGCACGGCGAAGTTCGTCAGCGCGTCGGATCTCATCGAGGAATATCTGGACACGCGGTTGCCGGAGGAGATGGAGCACTACCGCGCGGCCGTCGCCGTCACGGAGTCGATCGTGAAGCGTGCGCTGTCGGCCGACGTGATCACGCCCGGCCGGACGACGGTGGGTGACGTGCGTCGACATCTGTATGACGCCATCTGGAATGCCGGCGTGCGCACCTGGTTTCAGCCCGACCTGCGCGTGCAGCGGGCCGGCGGCGACATCGCGACATCACGAGGCTTTCTCGCCGTCGCACCGGAGGCGATCGTGATCGAGCCCGGTGACCTGGTCCACATCGATTTCGGCATCAGCTACATGGGTTTCGACACGGATTGGCAGAAGATGGCTTACGTGCTGAAGCCTGGCGAGACGGACGCGCCCGCCGGGCTGCGACAGGCGCTGGCCAACACCAACACGCTGCAGGACGCGCTGATGCTGCGTCACTCGCGGCCCGGCCTCACGGGCGGTGCGGTGTTCCGCGCGACGATGTCCGAGATGAAGGAGAAGGGCATCGAGGCGATGGTGTATTCGCATCCCATCGGCACGCAGGGACATGGCATGGGCGCCGGCATCGACTTCCGTGCCGCGAACCGGAGTGACACCACGGCGCTGAACAGCCGCTTGCGACTGGGCTCATACATCTCCATCGAGCTGAATACGGGCACACCGGTGGCCGAGTGGGGCGGCAAGAAGGTGTTCGTGATGATGGAGGATGATGCGTACCTCACGCCGGACGGTTTCCGCTTCTTCCGTCCCCGGCAGGAGGCGTTCTACCTGATCCCGGGCGCGACGCGTGCTCTGGTGCCGTGATCGTCGCGTTGGTCAGGTCGTGTTCAGGTTGTAGCGCATGATCGACGCATGCCGGCCACCCTTTTCACGTTCGAGCGTGTAGACGTCGCCAACCGGACCGTGCGCCGTTGCGATCATCGCGACGAGCTGCGCGCGTTCGGCCGTCGTGAGCGACAACTGTGTCGCCGCGACAGTCGATGCCAGGTGTGCCGTGGATCGTGCCCCGACGATCACTGCGGCCACCGGGTCCTGATCCAGCACATACCGAAGCGCGACCGCACCGATCGTCGTCTCGTGTGCGTCCGCGATGCGCCGCAGCAGCTGCAGCAGCGACTGGAAGTGATCCCAGCCGCCGATGTCGTCGATGATCAGCTTGTACTTCACCAGCGAGCGATTCTCCAGCGGCATCGCAGGCTCTGGAGCTCCCAGCCACCGCTCGTGCAGGAAGCCGCCCGCGAGTGTGCCATACGCCAGCAGCTGCACGCCGTGGCGCGCGCACAGTGTTGCCATGTCGCGCAGCGCGCGACCATCGAGCACCGACACCTGCACCTGGTGCGACACCAGCGGCACACCGGCAATCAGCATCGCGTCGAGATGTGCCGTATCGAAGTTCGTCGCGCCGAGGTGATGGATCTTGCCCACCTGCTGCAGCTCCGCCAGATGCAGTGCCGCATCGACCGCGCCGGGAATGTCGTAGTCCCACCAGTGCAGCTGCACCAGGTCGAGCCGTTCCACGCCGAGTCGCCGCAATGACCGGTCGATGATGCGTGCGAGGTCCGTCTTCGTGAGCGTGGGCAGCGCCGCGAGGTCGGGCACGCACTTCGTGTGCACGCGAACAGGTGGTGCGTCGGCACCACGCAGGGTGCGCCGCTCGCGAATGAATCGGCCGATCAGCTCCTCGACCCCGGTGTAGATGTCAGCGCAGTCGAACGCCGTGATGCCGGCATCGGTGAATGCCAGCATGTCGCGCATGGCATTGGTCGCGTCCACGGTCCCGTGCCCGCCGGCAAGCTGCCAGCCGCCCTTGATCAGCCGTGGAATGGTGTAGTCGGCGGCCAGCGCGACCTGCGGTAACACCGTCATGCGCGTGCGCTGTCATGCAGGTCTGCGGCAGGCAGCGGCACGCGCGTGACGTCGGCGTGCCGGAACGTCGTGGTGCCGGTACGCGTGATGCGGAACTGCCCGCCGCAGTGCGGATCCGGGCAGGCAATCACGGCATCGGTGGTCATCCAGTCATGCGGGTGCGTGGGCCGCTGCTTCGCTGGCAGCAGCGGCAGCAGCGCCGCCAGCGGATAGAGCGGAAAACTCTGCCCCGGTGGAAAGTGCAGGTTCTCGCCGACCAGCGCGAACCAGTCACCCGGCTGGTGATTGCACACCATCGGGCGATCCGTCGCGATCACCTCCACGCGCACGTCGAACAGCGTGAAGGCGTCGTCGGGTGCAGCGCGCGGCGCATCTGGTGTTGGTGGCATGGCGCGAACGATAGCCGACGGCGAGTTTCTCCGTCCACATGTCCACGCCCGCTGCAGTCACAGATCCGGCCCCGCTGACCTTTTACGGCGGGCTTGCGGGCGCGCTTGCACCCTTTGCCGCATTCCTTGGCGGCGTCGCGGTGCTCGCCTTCGCGAAGTCGCCCGACGAGAAAGGATTCTGGCCAATCCTGCTCGGCGCGCTCATTCTGGGGTTGCTGCTGGCGCGTGACCGGGCGCGCTACTGCGAGGCCATGCTCGATGGCATGAGCCAGCGCGTCGTGATGGTCATGCTCTGCGCCTGGCTGTTTGCGGGCGTGCTCGGGACGATCCTCGCGGCATCGGGCTTCGTCGGCGCATTGGCCTGGCTGGCCAAGGCGGCGCACCTCACCGGTGGCGGCTATGTCGCCGCGGCGTTCCTCGCCTGCGCGCTCGTGTCCACGGCCACCGGCACCAGCTTCGGCACCATCCTGCTCGCGGGGCCGCTGCTCTTTCCGGCCGGCGGTCCGGCTGGTGCCGATCCCGCGGTGCTGATGGGCGCGATCCTCGGCGGCGCGACATTCGGCGACTCCATCTCGCCCGTCTCCGACACCACGATCGCATCGAGTGGATCGCAGGACGCGGACATCGGCGGCACCGTGCGCAGCCGGTTGCGCTATGTGTTACCGGCCGGACTGGTGGCCCTCGTCGTGTCGGCGCTGACAGGGACACGCGCAGACGTCATTGCGCTGCAGGGCGTGGCCGCTGCCGCGTCGCTCGACGCGCGCCCGGTGGCGCTCGTCATGCTCGGGGCGCCCGCTCTCGTGATCCTGATGCTGCTGCGCCAGCGCCATCTCATCGAGGCGCTGCTGCTTGGCATTGCGCTCTCGGTGGTGCTTGGCCTGTCGCTGCGGCTGCTGACGCCGTACGCGATGCTGCACCTGGCACCGGGCACGTTCGGCGCCACGGGACTGGTGGTGGATGGCATGCAGCGCGCGCTCGGCGTGAGCGTGTTCACGCTGTTGCTGGTGGCGCTCGTGGGCACGCTGCAGGCAACCGATGTGCTGGAGCGACTGGTGGCCGCCGCCGCCAATCGCGCCACCGGTGCGCAAACCGGCGAGTGGTGGATCGTGGGGGTGGTGAGCGCAGCGGTGCTCATCACGACACACAGCGTCGTCGCGATTCTTGCCGTCGGCGCGTTCGCGCGTCAGACTGGCGAACGTTTCGGGCTATCGCGGTATCGCCGCGCCAATCTCCTCGACCTGACCGTCTGCACGTGGCCGTTCCTGCTGCCGTGGTTCCTGCCGACGATCCTCGCAGCCAGCGCCAGCGGTGGTGCCGGGAACTACGGCATGCCGGTGCAGTCACCGTGGAGCATCGGCATGCACAACAGCTACGCGTGGGCGCTCGTCGGCATGGTCGTGGTGTCGGTGGTCACCGGCTACGGTCGCACCTTCGATGCTGCCACGATTGTGCCGCCAGGCATGCGGCCACTCGATGTAGCAGGCACGCCTCGCTGAGAGATCTCGACGACGCTGACCGTCGTCGCGGGCTCGATGGAAATGGCCAGGCGGCGACCGATCACGCAGTCTGGCCTCCGGCGGTGCAAGCCTTGCAATGCGATGCGCGGCATCGGGCGTTCATCGCCGCACAGGGATCGCAGCAGACCAAGGGAGTGACCGTATGGCAGTGACCGAGAAGGCCGTGATCCTGGCGCGAGGGCTGGGCACGCGGATGCGTCGTGCCGACGCCTCCGCACAGCTCGATGCGGTGCAGGCGCGTGTCGCCGACAACGGCATGAAGGCGATGATTCCGGTCGGGACCGGACGGCCGTTCCTGGATCATGCATTGAGCAGCCTTGCCGATGCAGGGATCACGCAGGTCTGCCTGGTGATCGGTCCCGAGCATGATGCAATCCGGTCGTATTACGGTGCGCTGCCGATGCGACGCCTGCAGGTCTCGTTCGCGACGCAGCCCACCGCGAACGGCACGGCAGGCGCAGTGTCCGCCGCCGAGGCGTTCGCGGGTGCGGACACCGTGCTCGTGATGAACGGGGACAATTTCTACCCGGTCGACGCCTGCCGCGAACTCGCGCAGCTCGGCGCATCGGGCACGGTCGGCTTCGACCTGCACGGCCTGATGGCGGGCAGCAACATTCCCGAGGAACGCGTGCGACAGTTCGCGCTGCTGCAGCGCGACGCGAGTGGCTTTCTCGCGGGGATCATCGAGAAGCCGGATCTGGCCACATACGAGTCGCTGCTCGCGCACTCCATGATCAGCATGAATCTCTGGTCGTTCACGCCCGCGATCTACGAAGCTTGCCGACGGGTGACCCCGAGCGTGCGCGGGGAACTCGAGCTGCAGGATGCGGTGCGGATCGCGATGACCGAACTCGGCGAGCGTTTTCGCGTGCTCGGCAGTGCGGCAGGCGTGCTCGATCTCTCGACACGCGGTGACATCGAGAGCGTGGCCGGTGTGCTGCGCGGCCAACTGATGGATCTGTAGTGCCGGCGATGCAGCAGCGTTTCACCGACGAGCTGCTTGCACTGGGCTTCACGACCGTCAATGCCGAGCTGAAAGCCGCGTCACTGGTGCGGTGTGACGCCGCACTAGACGCGGTCGGCGCCCCCGTACACGGAAGAATGTCGGCGTGGACGCCCGGCCGCATCGAGGTGTTCGGCAAGCACACGGATTACGCCGGCGGGCGATCGTTGCTCACCGCGGTCGAACGCGGATTCTGCCTGCGCGCCGCACCGCGCGCCGATGGCATGATTCGCGTTGCGGACCCGAGTGCGAACATCCAGTACGAAGCGCCGCTCGGCCCCGGCATTGTCCCCATCGCAGGGCACTGGTCCAACTACGTCGCGACGGCCATCCGCCGTATCGTGCTCAACTTCCCTGAGGCACGAACGGGCGTCGACATCCAGTTCATCAGCGACCTGCCGCTGGCCGCAGGCGTGAGTTCGTCCACTGCGCTCATGATCAGCATTTTCCGGGCAGTGACGGCCATCAACCAGTTGCCCGAGACGGAAACGTGGCACCGTTCGCTCCCGACCCTGCCTGATCTTGCCGGCTATCTGGGCGCGATGGAGATGGGCGGCGCGTTCGGTGCGCTGGCCGGCCTGGCCGGTGTCGGCACGCTGGGCGGCAGCCAGGACCAGACCGCGATTCTCTGCGCGGAGCCGCACAGGGTCGTCGATTTCAGCTGGATGCCTGTGGTGAAGCGGGGCGCGTACGAGCTGCCGCCGACACATTGCTTTGTCGTCGCGTCGTCAGGCGTGGTGGCCGAGAAGTCCGGCGCGGCGAAGGAGAAGTACAACCGCGCATCGCTGATGGTGCGGCACCTGCTGTCGGCGTGGAATGGTGCGACGGGGCGCGACGATCACTCGCTCGCCGCTGCCATGGAAAGCGACGTCGACGCGCCGGATGCACTCCGTGCACGACTCCCTGAATTCACCACCTCTGCGTTCTCCGCCACCGACCTGCGCCATCGTCTCGACCAGTTTCTGCTGGAGACCTGCACGCTGATTCCGGCAGCGGTACAGGCGTTCGAAACGCATGACTGGCCCGAGCTCCGTGACGTCACCGCGCGTTCCTTTCATGCGGCAGACGAGTGGCTCGGCAACCAGATCCACGAGACGCGCGCGCTGGTTCGTCTCGCAGGGGTACATGGCGCAATCGCGGCATCGGCCTTCGGTGCAGGATTTGGCGGCAGTGTCTGGGCGTTCGTCGACACCGCTGGCGTGGACGCGTTCATGCGCGCCTGGTCCGACGCGTATGCCGGAGAGTTCCCCACGGCGGCGCAGCAGGCGATGTTCTTTGCGACTGCGGCTGCACCCCCGGCTGCGCACTGGTTCGATCAGGGTTCGACAGCCTGAGCGTCATCTTCATTTCACGACCTGCCCTCGGTGCATCGCAGCAACCACGGTTCAGCGCATCACGCCGTCACCGGCAGCGTGTAGTCCTTGAAGCGTTCACGCAGCGCGCGCTTCAGGAACTTGCCGACGGTCGTCTTGGGAATCTCGTCGACGAATTCGTAGGCGTCCGGCAGCTGCCACTTGGCGACGGCGCGCTCCAGCAGGAAGCGGTCGAGTTCCGCCTTGCTCACCGGCACGGCCGGATCGCGCAGCACCACGACGCCGAGAGGGCGTTCATCCCACTTGGGGTGTGCGATGGCGATCACGGCGGCCTCGCGAATTGCCGGATGTCCCATCAACTGGTTCTCCAGGTCCACGCTGCTGATCCACTCACCGCCGGACTTGATCAGATCCTTCGCACGATCCTGAATCATCATCACGCCCAGCGCGTCGATGGTCGCGATGTCACCGGTGTCGAACCAGCCGTTGCGCTGCGTGGCTGCCGTGGCTTCCGCATTGTCGTAGTAGCTGCCGGTGACCCATGCCCCGCGCACCATGAGCCGGCCCGACTCGCCCGTGCCCCACGGCAGCTCGCGTCCCTCGTCATCCTCGATGCGGAGCTCCGTCAGCGGAACCATGCGCCCGCTGCAGGTCATCGCGTCGTACTTCCGCTCCACGTCGTCGAACTGCTGATCCAGCATCACATGGTTCGCGGTGCCAAGCGGCGTCGTCTCCGTCATGCCCCATCCAATCTTCACGTGCAGGCCGTGGCGGCTGTGCAGGCCGGCCAGCACCGATCGCGGCGTGGCGCTGCCGCCCACGAGCAGCGTGCGCAAGGTCGGCGCGACGTGCGGTGTTCCCGCAGCCGTGGCGCGATCCAGTTCGTCGAGCAGCCCCGCCATGATCGTCGGCACACCAGCGCAGACTGTCACACCCTCCTCGGCCGCGATGCGCATGATCGTCACGGCGTCGGTGAAGACGCTCATGTACACCTGCTTCGCGCCGGTCATCGTGCAGGTGTACGGATAGCCCCAGGCGTTGACGTGGAACATCGGCACGATCGGCATGACCACGTCGCGACTGCTGACGCCCAGGAGGTCGGCGCTGAGGCTCGTGAGGCTGTGCAGCACGATGGCGCGGTGGCTGTACAGCACGCCCTTCGGGTTGCCCGTGGTGCCGCTGGTGTAGCACATGCCGCTGGCCTGCCGCTCGTCGATCGCAGGATAGCGGTACGTGGTCGGGTGACGGCCGATGAACTCCTCGTAGTCCACCGTGCCTGCCGGCAGGCCGCCGGGCACGAACCCGAGCACCACGATCGTGGCCACGTTCGGCGCATGCTGCCGGATCAGCGGAATCATCCCTGCGAACACGTTTTCGATGAACAGGATCTTGTCATCCGCGTGATTCAGGATGTACGCGATCTGCTCCAGCGGCAGGCGGATGTTGACCATGTGGCAGACCGCACCGACTGATGGCGCGGCGAAGTACAGCTCGAAATGGCGATACGTATTCAATGCCATCGTGCCGACGCGATCACCGGGCTGCACACCGGCAGCCACCAGCGCGTTGCAGAGCTGCATGACGCGTGGATGCGTCTTCGCGTAGGTGGTGCGATGCACGCCGGGCACCGGCGCCTTCGTGGCCGGATCCACGCCGACCGGGATCACGGACACGATCTCCTGATCGGGAAAGAGGCGAACCGCCCGCTCGAGGATCGATGGAATGGTGAGCTGGTACTCCATCATCGTGGACTCGAGCATGATCTCTCCCGGAGGCAGTCGGCCTGCTATGTCGTGGCGTCGCGGCAACGGAAGCGTCGGTGCACAGCTTCAGCAAGGGCAACGCAGGCCCCGGTTCCCCGCAGTGACAGCGGAGGCCCGATCTGCGCAGGGTAGGCACTGCCGCCGCAGGTGCATATTCCACGTCCGTTCGCTTTCCTCCGCGCGTTCAATGCTGACGGCATCTGCGCCTCAGTGACCCAGCTTCCGGATTGCCGCACCATGCGCCTTGTCCTTGCACTCGCGACGCTCGTCCTTGCCGCACCGGCGCGGCTTGCCGCGCAACCGCGGCCGCAGTCGAACCCGGCACCTGGCCCCGACAACGCCTTCGTCGTCTCGACCGACTGGCTTGCCGCGCACGCGGCTGATCGCGACCTGGTCCTGATCCATGTCGTGCAGGACTCGGCCTATGCCGGCGAGCAGATTCCGGGGTCGCGGCGCGTCTGGTACCGGTCGTTCGTACGGGCGAGCGGTACGGTGAGCACCGAGCTCCCTCCGGTCGATGCGTTGCGCGAGACGTTGGAAAAGGCTGGCATCTCGAACACGAGTCGTGTGGTGGTCTACGCCAGCGATGCGCCCATGGCCACGCGCCTGCTGTTCACGCTGGACTACCTGGGGCACGACCGCATGGCGTTCCTCGATGGTGGCCTGCGGAAGTGGAAGCGCGAGAACCGTCCGGTGACTTCCGGCGTCGTCGCACCGGCACCGGCACCGACACGGTACACAGCGTCGCTGCGGGAGGCGCTGGTGGTGAATGCCGACTGGCTCACCGATCGGCTGGACCGGCCGGGGCTCTCGCTGATCGACACGCGAACGCCGCAGGAGTTCTCCGGAACTGCCGCGAGCGGCGGCCTGCCGAGCACGGGTCACCTCGCGGGTGCGCGCCTGCTGGCGTGGGAATCGATGTTCAGTGACGAGGAGCATTCCGTGCTGCGTCCCCGGGCAGAGCTCGAGCAGCTCTTCGCCGACATCGTTCGCCCTGGCGATCAGGTGGTCACGTACTGCTGGGTGGGCTACCGCGGCAGCGCGACGTATTTCATCGCGCGTCACCTCGGCTACGACGTGCGCCTGTACGATGGCTCGTTCCAGGACTGGTCGCAGCGCAAGCTGCCGGTGCGCGCCGGGTCGACGCCGTGATGGCATCGCGCCGGGCCGCGCCGGTGTGCATCCGTCAGCGGATCTGGTAGCCCGCCGGCGGCTCGGCGTTCAACAGCCAGCGCACGAAATAGTCCCAGCGCCGGCGCATCATGTAGTTCGAGGCGCTGCCGAAGCCGTGGCCCGCATTCGGGATCATCAGCAGGTCGAAATCCTTGTTCGCCTTGATGAGCGCGTCGACCACCAGCAGCGTGTTGTCCGGCGGCACGTTGTCGTCCATCGTGCCATGTGCAAGCAGCAGGTGGCCCTTCAGGTTGCGCGCGAGCGTCTGGTTGGCCTCGATATCGTAGCTATCGGTGCCGTTGGCGCCGCGGATCAGCAGGCCCTGATAGCGCTCGCCCCAGTCGTCCTCGTAATTGCGCTGGTCGTGATTGCCTGATTCCGAGATACCGACCTTGAAGAAGTCGGGATAGCGGAACATCGCGCCCGCGGCAATGAAGCCGCCGCCCGAGTGCCCCCAGATCGCGGCGCGATCGATGTCGATCCACGCGTGCCGCGCGGCCAGCGCCTTCATTGCCGCCACCTGGTCAGGCAGCGTGTTGTCGCGACCGATGGCGCCGTAGTACGCATCATGGAAGCGCTTGGAGCGACCCGGCCCGCTGCCGCGCCCATCGATGCTCACGACGATGAAGCCGAGTTCCGCGAGCGCCTGCTTGTCGCCCCGTGCGGCCGCGAAGGCACGCGAGCCGACGCTGCCCGACTGCGGGCCCGGGTACGCGTTGTTGATGATCGGGTACGTGCGTGTCGAGTCGAACTGCGTGGGCCGGAACAGCTGGCCGTGGATGTCGGTCACGCCGTCGGCGGCCTTCACGCTGAACAGCATCGGCGGCTGCCAGCCCGTTGCCATCAGCTTCGTGACGTCGGCCGTCTCGAGCGTCAGCACGACTCGCCCGTTGTCGTCGCGCAGCACGGTTTGCGGCGCCTTGTCGGCGCGTGACCAGGTGTCCACGATCCAGCGGCCGTCAGGTGACAGCTGCATGGTGTGATCGCCGTCATCAGGTGTGAGCGAGATCACGTTGCGTCCATCGAGCCCGCTGCGGTAGAAGTGGCGAAGGTATGGATCCTGGCCGCGCTCGCGCCCCTGCGCGCTGAACCAGAGCGTGCGTGACGGCTCGTCGATGCGCGCGATGGCATTCACCGGCCCGTCGCCCGACGTGATGGTACTCTTCAAGCGGCCGGTCGTAAGGTCGTACAAGTACAGTTGGCTCCAGTCGTCGCGCTGCGAATTCCAGACGATCTCGTTCGACGCCCACAGTACGCGCCATCCGGTGATCGACTCGAACTGCGTCGACACGGTCTCCTCGAACAGGGTGCGCACGTCGCCGGTCTGCGTGTCGGCAATGCGCACGATGGTCTGCTTGTGATCGCGCGAGGTGGATGCGAGCGCGAGTCGCGCACCGTCGGGGCTGAACACGTAGTCCCGCATCGACAGGTTGTCGCCCAGCGTCGCACGATGGAAGTCGGGTGCCATCTTCAGCCGCACGACGGTCTTTTGCTCCACGTCGATCACGACGCGGTGCACCATCGCGACGACGCTGTCGCCGGGCAGCGGATACTTCCATGCGCGCAGCACCGGATGCCCGACCCGTGTCTGCACCAAATACATGTCGCCGACGTTCCGCTCGTCCTGCTGCTGCGTGGCGATCTTGCGCGAATCTGGTGACCAGAGCAGGATGGCCCGGTCACTCGTCGCCCAGCCGGCGTTGTCGGTCGCGTAGCCGAAGTTGCGGACACCATCTGTCGTGAGCTGTGTCTCCGCGCCCGTCGCCACATCGCGAACCCAGAGATTCCAGTTCTTGATGTATGCGGCGCGCCTGCCGTCGGGCGAGGTCACGGCGATCGCGAGTGCCGGTGACGCGGCACCGGCCACTCCGATCGGCGAGCACGCGGTACCCTCCATGTCGCAGCGGTAACGGCGGTCACCGACTGCCACGGTCACGCTGCGGCGATCGTTCGCCAGCTCCAGCATGGTGAACGGCAGTGCGGTGGCGAGCATCGGCGTGCCGCTGGCCGCAGTCAGCGCGGTCGCGATCTTCACATGATCGAACAACGGGGTGCGCGACCGTGCGCGCGGATTCACCAACATCCACTCGACGCCGGCGGGCCGCACGCTGCGATAAAAAAAGGTGCCGTCGGCGTTCCACGTCAGGCCGGGCGCCGTACCGCCGATCACGAGTGGATTCACTGCAGCGCCGAGCATGCGCGTGGCGCGATCGTAGTCGGCGGCGGTCACGACGCGACGAGTGGCCTGAGCGCCCACGGCGGTGGCAGCGACGACGAGCGAGATGGGCAGGACGCGAAGCGCAGCGCGCATCGGGTGTCCGGAATGGCAGCGCATGCAGTCGTGGCAGAGGGACATGTCGAGCGGCGGCGGCACGCCGCAGTTGGCGAGCTCAAGTTGCCGGGCGTGTCGGCCGCAGGCAACGTGCCGCGATGCTCCAGGCCCTGTAACGTTCACCGAGCGTGCGCCGTAGGCAGGCTGCTTACCGCTGACGGTACATCTCCCGCTTCCTGCCGTGCACATTCCGCTTCTCGCCCTGTCGGCCCTCGCAATCGTCCTCACGTCACCAGGCGAGCCGCACGCAGGCACCGTGTATGACGGCCGCCGCGGGTCGCTTGCCGTCTCGACCCCTCGCGACGCGGCGGCGATCGAGGTCGATGGCGTGCTGAACGAGCCGGTCTGGCGCAAGGCTGCGCTGCTCACGGGGTTCTCGCAGTACTTCCCCACCGACGGCGTAGCGGCGCGTGACAGCACCGAGGTGTTCGTGTTCTACACGCCCACCGCGCTGCATGTGGGTATCCGGGCCTACGCGCCATCGGGCACGGTGCGACACAACCTGGCCGACCGCGACAAGATCACGGCCGACGACAACGTCCAGCTTTTTCTCGGCACCTACAACGACAGTCGTCAGGCAATGCTGTTCGCCGTGAATCCGCTCGGTATCCAGAGCGACGGCGTGCTGATCGAAACGGGTGCGGTGCAGGGTGGCGGCTTCTCCGGTGGCCTCGTGCGCACCCGCGAAGCGGCCGACCTTGCGCCCGACTACGTCTGGAAGTCCAAGGGCCACGTGACCGACTACGGCTACGAGGTGGAGATCCAGATTCCCTTCAAGAGCCTGCGATATGCAGCGGGCAGCGAGCAGCAGTGGCAGCTGAACGTCGTGCGGACGGTGCAGGCCACCGGGCACGAGGAGACATGGGCGCCGACGACACGCGCCGGTGCGAGTTTCCTCACGCAGTCAGGTCGTCTCACCGGCCTGCGTGACCTGTCGCGCGGCCTGACGGTTGACCTGATCCCCACGGTCACGTCGTCAGCAGTCGGCGTTCCGTCCAGCGGCAGATGGGGCTACGGCAGCAGCAGGCCCGAACTTGGCGGCAGCGTGCGATGGGGCATCACCAGCAACCTCACGCTGTCCGGCACCGCCAACCCGGATTTCTCGCAAGTCGAGGCCGATGCCACACAGTTCACCTACGATCCCCGGGTGCAGGTCTTCTTCGCCGAACGACGGCCGTTCTTCCTCGAGAGCCAGGAGCAGTTTTCCGCACCCAGTCGGCTGATCTACACGCGGCGCATCACGCAGCCCGTGGCGGCGACGAAGCTCACGGGCAAGTTGAATGGCTTCGACATCGGCCTGCTCTCGGCGATCGACAATCGCGAGGCGAGCGTCGATGGCAGCCGGTCGCCCGTGTTCAACGTGCTGCGGGTGCAGCGTGACGTGGGCAAGCAGAGCCGGATCGGGCTGGTGTACACCGACAAGATGGAAGGCAATCGCTACAACCGCGTCGCCGGCATCGATGGACGGCTGGTGCGCGGCATCGTGAGCGTCCAGGGACAGTACGCCAACAGCTTCACGGGTCAGCCCGGCATCACCACCAGCGCACCGCTGTTCACCCTGTCGACGAATGTGACCGGACGACGGTTTGGTGCGCAGTACTCCGTCAACGGCATCGCACCGCAGTTCGACGCACAGAGCGGCTTCATTGCCCGCACCGGCATTGCGAACGTGAACCTCGTCAACCGGTTCACCTTCCTGGGCAAGCCCGGTGCGCTGTTCGAGGCCATCACGCCGGAAATCGCATGGTTGAACAGCTTCCGCTACGACGACTTCGTGCGCGGTGGCCCGGTGCAGGACGAAAAGCTGCACTTCCGCGGCAATGCGCGCTTTCGCGGCGGCTGGTCGGCCGGCGCGCAGCTGCTGTTGGAGCGCTTCTCGTACGATCGTGACCTGTACGCGAACTACGTCTACATCGCACCTGCGCCGTCCGGTGTGGACACCGTGGCCTATCGCGGCACGCCGAATCTCGTGAATGTCGATTGGGTGGTGTCGACCACGTCCCCGGAGTTCAAGCGATTCTCCTTCAACTCGTTCCTGCTGCTCGGCGTGGACGAGAATTTTCCCGAGTGGAGCAGTGCGAAGGTCGGTATCGCAAACCTTGGCCTGAACGTCCGGCCCACCGATCAGCTGCGCATCTCCGGCACGTGGAATTACGAGTACTACAACCGCCGGACCGACGGCACGCGCGTGCTCACGCGCAACGTGCCGCGTGTGCGCGTGGAGTATCAGGTCACGCGGCAGGTCTTCGTGCGCATCATCGGCGAAGTGGCCCGGCTTCAGCAGGACTCGCTTCGCGACGATTCACGAACCAACCTGCCCGTCTACTTCCGCGGGTCGAACGGCGCGCTGACCCGTGCCGCGGCCTTCGATCGCCTGCGCGGGCGTCTCGACTTCCTTTTCTCGTATCTTCCCACCCCCGGCACCGTGGTGTATTTCGGCTACGGCAATACGTCACGCGCCGACCGCCCCGGCGGGACACGCGACTTGCAGCCCAATCGCGATGTCTTTTTCGCGAAGCTCAGTTACCTGTTTCGATTGCGCTGAGCACTCCGTCGTTCCCCTTTTCTCAGGATTCCGCACATGCGTGCTGCCGCTCTCGTCGTCATCGCCACCGTCTCGCTGATCGCGAGCACCGCAGGTGCGCAAACACTCCCGCCCGAGGCGCAGCAGATCGCGGCCGCCGTGCTTCCGCTGCCGGCAGCACAGCGCGATGGTGCCGGCGTGATGGGATACAGGACGGCTGGCAAGCTCGCGATCCTGCGCCCGGCGCGAAATGGCATGCAGTGCCTCGCGGACGAACCGGGCGACGATCGTTTTCATGTGGCCTGCTACGCCACCTCGCTGGAGCCGTTCATGGCGCGTGGTCGTGCACTGCGTGCCGCTGGTACCACGGGCACGCAGGTGGACACCGTGCGCTTCGCCGAGGTGAAGCGGGGCAGGCTGCGGGTCCCATCGGCGCCGGCCGCGTTGTTCTCGCTCACCGGACCAAAGGACGATTTCGATGCAACGACAGGGACGGCACCGAAGTCGAAGCCGCTGTTCGTGATGTACATGCCGTATGCCACGACAGCCACGACCGGGGTTCCGTCGACGCCGAGCAAGAGTGGTCCGTGGCTCATGTTCCCGGGCACTCCGAAGGCGCACCTCATGCTGCAGCACGACATGTGATCGACAGGGTGCGACGCCGTCCGCGCGTCGCACCCGCCGCGTACCGCCTCGCTCGGGCGATGACCGCTCGGCCGCGCCCATCGCACCATTGCCCGTGGAGCATCTCGTGAACGGTTCGCCTGTTGCACGCCGCCTGCGCACCGTGCAGCAGCTTGCCGGTGCAGCGCTGGTCTGCTGCGTCCTGCCACTCGCAGCGCAGGCGCAGAAGCCCGCGCTCTCACCATTCCCCGATGATCCACTGGCCAGCGTACCCGCGCTGGCGCCGCTGGCAGGCATTCGTGGCAGCGAACTCGCGGCCGTCGTGCAGCGCTACGATCTCGATCGGCGCACGCTCGTCCGGCGCTACGATGCATTCGACTCGCCGGATCAGCGTCGACGCATGCGCGCGTTCAATGGTGCCTGGCGCACGCGGCTCCGCGAGATCGACTTCGATCGCCTGTCGCAGGACGGTCGCATCGACTACGTGCTGCTCGACAATCACCTGCGCTACCAGCTGGACCTGGCGGACCGACAGGAGAAGCAGCGCGCCGAGATGGTGCCGCTGCTGCCCTTCGCCGATGCATTGCTCGCACTGCATGACGCGCGACGTGACCTGGAGCCCGTGACGCCGCAGGCGGTTGCGCGGCAGCTCGCCGCGATCACGAAGCAGGTGGACAGCTTGCGCATGCTGTTCGAGGCGCCAGGTCGCGGTGACAGCGCGGCGGCACATCTTCGTGGCACGGCGCCGAAGGTCTCGCGCACGGTGGCCAACCGCGCCGCCGACCAGCTGGACCAGGTGCGCAGCACGATGGGCAGCTGGTACCGCTTTCACAGCGGCTTCGATCCGGTCTTCACCTGGTGGCTCAAGGATCCGGACACGAAGCTGAACGACGCGATGACACGCTACGCCGCGACCATCCGCGAGCGCGTGGTGGGTATTCCGCGCGCGGCGGTAGTGGCAGGCCGCGCGGGCGGTGCTGCGCCAGCGGCAGATGCCGCGAGTGCCAACACCGGCCCGATCATCGGTGATCCGATCGGCGCCGCCGGCCTCGCCGTCGATCTCCGGCACGAGATGATCCCGTACACCGCCGTGGAGCTCATCGCGATCGCCGAGCGTGAGTACGCCTTCAGCCTTGGCGAAATCAAGAAGGCCGCACGCGAGATGGGGTTCGGCGACGACTGGAAGGCAGCGATGGAGCGGGTGAAGGACAGCTACGTGGAGCCCGGAAAGCAGCCGGAAATGATCCGCAACCTCGCCCGGCAGGCCGAGGATTTCTTCGCGCAGCACGACTGGGTCACCATCCCGCCGCTCGCGAGGGAAGACTGGCGCATGGAGATGATGTCGCCGGAGCGACAGCGGCTGAACCCGTTCTTCCTCGGTGGTGAGCTCATTCAGGTCAGCTACCCGACCGACGAGATGACCCACGAGGAGAAGCTGATGAGCATGCGGGGCAACAACCCGCACTTCTCGCATGCCACGGTCTTCCATGAACTGAATCCGGGACATCACCTGCAGGGCTTCATGGCGGCCCGTCACTTTCCGCATCGCGCCCTGTTCGCGACGCCGTTCTGGAGCGAGGGCAATGCGCTGTACTGGGAGATGTTTCTCTACGATCACGACTTCCATGTCACGCCCGACGATCGCGTCGGTGCGTTGTTCTGGCGCATGCACCGCAGTGCGCGAATCATCTTCTCGCTCAACTTCCACCTGGGCCGCATGTCGCCGGATCAGGCGGTGCAGTTCCTGGTGGACACGGTGAACTTCGAGCGGGCGAACGCCGAGGGCGAGGTGCGACGCAGCTTTGCGGGCAACTACTCGCCGCTCTACCAGGCCGCGTACATGCTCGGCGGGCTCCAGATGCGTGCGATGTACAAGGCTCTGGTGGGCGGCGGACAGATGACCGAACGCGAGTTCCACGACGGTGTGCTGCTGGGCGGATCCATGCCCATGGCGATGGTGCGCGCGCGGCTGGCGGCCATTCCGCTCACGCGCGACGGGCCGGCGCCATGGAAGTTCGCCGACGAACTGCCCGCGTCACGGCCGTTTCCGGTGCGCCGGTAGGCGTGCGTTTGATCGGCACGGTCACCTCAAGGGTGTTTCCGTCAGCAATA
>ENA-OFCF01000077-OFCF01000077.1-metagenomes-genome-assembly--contig:-NODE-77-length-47994-cov-8.892155_pt1 | contig 47994 bp, 32 predicted proteins | sample MGYA00153387_OFCF01 | MGnify analysis MGYA00153387 | reverse complement strand
TTTAAACCCATACGGCTCTAGGGAAATTCAAAAATCTAGCGAGGGAATATGCGTTACGGATGCGGAACGCCGTCAATGGTGCGACACCGACTTGCCGTTGCTCGAAACGCTGCGAGTTTTCAGTTGTGGTTCATTTGCAGAGGCGCATGGTCATTCGTGGGAGCGCGCTGATCTCGCCGAAGGGGTTCTAATTTACTGCACCGGAGGAAAAGGAAACTACCGGCAGGACCAACAGAGTTGGGAAATCAAGGCGGGCGACCTGCTTTACTGCCCTCCCAAAACCCACCACCATTACTGCGCTGATGCGGCACAACCATGGACGATTCACTGGATGCATCTGTCTGGCTCGATGCTGGCCGACTATGAAGAACTGCTCGGATTTTCCGATAGCTGCCCAGTCCGGCATATCGGCTCACACGATGCCATCATCGTTGAGTTCACTCGCTTGATCAACGAGTTTAGCCGCCAGATCGCCAAGCACCCAACGACCAAAAATTCCGCCGATTGGTTCCGCATTCAGACCCACGCCATCGCCATCCTCGCTCGCATCGCTGAATTGCCGGACAACATCGCCGACATTACAGCTGCGTACGGACCGATTCAGAAGGCGATCGCGCTGATGGATGCCTCGCTCGACCAAAGTTTCGACCTGCCGCGTTTTGCAGCTGAAGCCGGCTTCGGACGGCGGCATTTCATCCGTCAATTCAGCCGTGTCACAGGCGTGACACCGGGTGATTGGTTCAGCCGCAGGAAAATCGAGCGTGCGTGCTCCTTACTCACGATGCCTAGCGTCCAAATCAAGGAGATCGCCCACCGTCTGGGTTACAGTGACGCCTTGTATTTCAGCCGTGTCTTCAGGCGCATCATCGGAGTTTCTCCCGAGAAGTATCGGCTTATGATTGTGCTGGAAAATGAATGAAATCAGGTGGCCTACTAAATATGTCATAGTTTTTGGGTTGACACCACCATGGGTATGATCATGTTGGCTCCCAGTTCTTGCTGTTCCCCCACCTATGCGTTGCGTTCAATGTGGCTCTCTCAAAGACAAGGTTCTCGATTCCCGCTCATCGAAGGACGGCACATCGATCCGCCGTCGCCGCGAATGTTTGCGCTGCACGTATCGCTACACCACCTACGAACAAATCGAGCGCACCGAGCTGCGGGTTATGAAACGCGACGGCACCCGTGAGGCGCTTAACCGTGAAAAGCTGATGAGTGGATTGATCAAGGCCTGCGAGAAACGACCGGTGCCGATGGACCGTCTCGACCGCGCCGTGGAGGAAATTCTAACGGATTTGCACAAAGACCACGTGAATGAAGTGCCATCCTCCATCATCGGCGGCAAGGTGATGGACAAGCTCCACCAGATTGACCCGGTGGCTTATGTGCGCTACGTCTCTGTTTACCGCCAATTCAACGATGTGAACGAATTCATCCAGGAAATCCAGTCCCTGTCCCGGCGCGCGGCGCGAGATCCTCTCCAACGCCGCCTGTTTAAAGATTGACCTTTCCACCCGCCAGAAAACCATCTCATCTTACCCAACCTCGTGATTTCCTTCATCGGCAACCGTCCCGCGCTTCAAGTTGGTCGCTATCAAGTGATCGACTATGATACCGCTTGGCTCGATGATGCGCTACTCCGCGCGGCACGCGCCGCCGAGCACGAGGACTTCCCGTTTATCGCCGATATCCGCAGCGGAATTGTAAAATATCTGGAGACGAGATGTCCGCTCAAACTGCTCCAGCTTGAAGAGCTCTTCGAACGTGTGCGGAAGATGTTGGTCAAAATTGGCTGCGAGCGAATTGCTGAAAAACTCGAGCCACTCGCGCCTCCTCTAACTGTCTCATTGGTTCACTCGGCGATGGAGGCAGGAAATGGTTTTGAGCTCGCATTTTTTGGCGTGTTGCGGGCTGAGCTGAGAGATTTGCGCGCGCTAGGTGCCGAGCAAATCCATTTCACTGGGCTGCGCGAATGCGCATTGATCCTGCGTGGCACCTCAAAGTGGAACAAACATTGCCAGATCCTACTGCTCGAAATCGAAGCGTTTCTCAATAACTGGGAGACCGACCCGCAGCGATCTAGCCACCATCTGCAAACCTCCGTCGATAGCGGTTATTGATTATAACATGCATCAAAATATTAGTTTCATATGAAGAAACTTCTTGAGTAGTAAAATATCACAATTGCTGCTTGCTCTTCTGACATAAAAACGGATTCTACCGCCCAACAGTTTTAAAACTTATGGGAGAAATTAACCAGCAGTTGATAGCGGAGCGCTTGCAGATTTCACGGGCCACTGTATCGCGTTGTTTCACCAATCACCCGGGCATCAATCCCATCACTCGCGCCAAGGTATTCCAGATTGCCGCAGAAGTAGGATACACCTACTTAGAAAAACGGACGAATAATGGGAAAAAGAAGACTTCAAGAATGACCTTTGGTGTATTGATTTGCTCGGATGAGGAGGAATACTCTCAGAACGACTATCAAAACCCGAGCGAAAATATCCTCGCTGGCATTTCCGAATGCGCTCAAGTCAACGGTGCCAGAATGGAAGTTCATTTGGTGGACCCCAAGGCACTGAATCTAGCTGATGAAAGCTATCAGAAGATTGAAAAATTTCGCCGACGCTGGTGCGGGATGCTACTAGTCTATCCGTTTCCTAATTCCATTTTACAACAGCTGGCTCCAGTCATGCCTATCATCTCACTGGTTGGACAGTTCAACCACTCTGGTATCGATTGCGTGGATGTGGACCATTACAAGGGCATTTCCACAGCCATTGAAAAACTTGTCGAGCAAGGCCATCAGAAAATCGGTTTTTTCACCCGACGCTATCAAGTGGAAGCGAGCTGGTCTTTTCGCCGTTACTCCGCATTTATCGAAAAAATGACGCGCCATTGTTTGCCGATTTCGCCAAAAGACGTCATCAATGTGTTTCCGGCCAAAGATCGAAATGATGAGGAAAGCTACGACTATGCCGCAGAGCGGACCCGTGCCGGAGTAACCGCGTGGCTCTGTGCGGCGGACCATCAAGCATACAGCCTCGTCCGTGGCCTGCAACAACGCGGAATCAAAGTGCCAGAAATGGCATCTGTCATGGGCTTTGATGGCATTTCGCCACCGCAGGACTGCCCTCAGCTGACAACCATCCAAATTCCATTCCGTGAAATCGGTGCGACAGGCACACAACGGCTGATTGAACGCATTCGCAGACGCTATGGTTCAGCCCATCACGTATTGATCGACTGCCAGTTCCTTCCCGGAAAATCCGTGGCGCAGGCACCCTGATAGATTCTGGGCTTTCCTATCATCTGGTTCGTTAAAACAATCGCCCACCCAGCGGACTCTGAGACATGCCCAATCCAAGGCGTTGAAATAAGAGTCGCTTTTGGAGTGTATCATGCCAGCTCACCCTTGGCTTGCCACCCCGGGCAACTCGCGCCAAGCTTAGAGCATCTCATCTATCCATATTATGAAAACATCGATCCTAGCCACCACCGCATGCACTCTACCACTCCTCATTGCCCCACTCTATGCCAGCGGAGCTTTTTACGGTGATCCACCGGATAATAACCACCCGTGGACCGTCCACGACGGGAATCGCCCGCAGCCGCCACGTGTGGAACCGGCAACATTCAGCACTCAGGAAAATCCCGGCAAGCCGCCATCAGATGCCGTGATTCTTTTCGACGGATCGAAAGCCGCGATCAACAATTGGCTGTCCGACACCCAGCCGCCGGAAGCCACCAAGTGGGAAAATAAGGACGGCTCTCTTCAATGCGTGCCAGGCTCAGGTTATATTCGCAGCAAGGAAGAGTTTGGAGATTGTCAGCTCCACATCGAATGGTCTGCACCCGCTCAAGTTCAGGGCGACGGCCAAGGCCGCGGAAATAGTGGTGTCTTCCTCATGGGCGAAATCGAAGTGCAGGTGCTTGATAACTACAATAACCCTGCCTACGCCGATGGCTTTGCAGGCTCTGTTTATGGCGTGAATCCACCTTTAGTCAACGCCCTCAACAAGCCCGGTGAATGGCAGGTTTTCGACATCGTATTCCGACGCCCAGTTTATCAAAATGGCAAATTGCTAGATTCGGGATATTTGACGGTTCACTGCAATGGCGTGCTGATTCAAGACCATACGCCACTGGAGGGCGGCGGCGGCCACAAGAGCCGCACGAAAGATCGCCCGTATCCAGAAAAAGGACCGCTCAAACTTCAAGATCACGGCAACCCAGTGCGTTACCGCAATGTCTGGATTCGTCCACTGCCAAAGCGCGCTAGCGAAGGTGGAGATACCAGCGTGATGAGCCGCGAGGCCACAGCAGCCAAACGTGCAACAATCGCTAAAGACATCCGTGAAGCCGCCACCAAACTCACTGGCAACGAAAAAACGCTCCATCTAATGGAATCGCTTTGTTACGAAAAAGATGCCGCAGTGATCAAACAAGCGAACGCAATGACCGATGAGTTCGTCGCCAAGATCAAACAAGTGCCTGCCGACCAACTCGAATCCCAAAAAGCAGAAATCGTGCAGCTTGATAAAGCTCTTCAATATCTAGCAGCACACAAACTTGCCAAGTTTGCAGCAGCTGGTGAGATCCGCAAGGTAATGGTGAAACAAGAATGGGACGAAAAGAAGTAACACACTCTATCTACTTATCTACTATTTCTCAATATCCTAAACCCATGATGAAAAAAACCATTTTATTATGTTCGTCATTTTTAGTGCTAAACGCTGACGCACAATATGCACATGAAATCACTGACTATGTCCCGCCAACTGACAAAAAAGTTCTGAAAAAGTTAGAAGATTGGCAGGATTTGAAGTTTGGTCTGTTGATGCACTGGGGAACCTACAGCCAATGGGGAATCGTTGAATCCTGGTCGATTTGTCCAGAAGACCATGATTTCAATCCACGCCGGATGGGATCAAATCCTAACGATTATTTCACTTACAAAAAGGAATATGAAAATCTGAAGTTGAGTTTCAATCCAGTGGGTTTCACTCCTGAAAAATGGGCAGCGGCAGCTAAAAACGCCGGCATGAAATACATGGTTTTCACCACCAAGCATCATGATGGATTTTGCATGTATGATTCAAAATACACCGATTACAAAATCACCTCGAAAGAAATTCCTTTCAGCGTAAATCCGAAGGCTAACATCACGAAAGAGATCTTTAACGCCTTTCGTGCTGAAGGGTTGTGGGCCGGTGCCTACTTTTCGAAACCCGACTGGCACAGTGAGTATTATTGGGACCCCAAATTCCCACCGCTTGATAGAAATGTGAATTATGATCCCGAGATGTACCCGGAGAAATGGGAGAAGTTTGTTCAATTCACGCACAATCAAATGATGGAGCTGATGACCGACTACGGGAAAGTGGATATTCTCTGGCTCGATGGCGGCTGGGTATCAAAAAAAGATCCCACATCATTCGCGGAGTCATACCCACCAAAACTGAAGGGAGTCAAATCCGGGTTTATCAAGAGCCGAGATGTCAATCAGGATATCCGCATGGATGAACTTGCCGCCAAGGCACGTGAGAAACAACCCGGTCTGATCGTGGTTGACCGCGCCGTGTTGGGACCTAACCAGAATTACCTCACGCCTGAAAACACCGTGCCTGAAACCCAACTCCCTTACCCGTGGGAATCTTGCATCATTGCCGGCGGCGGTTGGTCATGGGAGCCTAACGCGAAGTTCATGAGTTCTAAGAAGGCCATCCACATGTTGATTGACATCGTTTCGAAGGGCGGAAATCTGCTTTATAACATTGCTCCTGGACCCGATGGAACATGGCCGGAAGCCGCCTACACCCTGCTTGACGAAATGGGCAAATGGATCGATGTGAACGGCGAAGCCATTTATTCTACACGTGCCATCGCGCCATTCAAAACTGAAAACATTTGCCTAACACAAAACAAAACCACCAAAGCGGTGTATGCCATCTATCTGGATCAAAGCGATGAAACCGCTGTGGGCGACAAACTCACGGCAAAGTTGCCCGCGTCATTCACCGTCAAAGGAATCTTCGCCGCGAAGGATGCGAAAGTGAGTCTGCTGGGCTCACCCGAGGTCCTAGAATGGAAAAATACAACTCATGGAATCGAAGTTCTGATTCCTGAGAAAATAAGAAAGAGCCTGCCATGTGATCTAGCCTGGGCACTAAAGATCTCCGCGGTTCAGTCAAAACAATAAACCATAATACCAATCATGAATTCCTACAAAAATATGATAATTCGGAAACTGCCCTTATCGTTTTTTGCCATGTGCGGCCTGTCCTTAGTAAGCACGGCTGAGGTGTCCAAGCCTGCGACCGTTGCATCTCCTGCTGCAACGGCGCTGATGACTCCAGCCGCATGGCTTAAGTCGCAGCCCAAACCGGCTTTCCACGCCAGCCATACTTTGCCGCGGCTGACTCGTTACGGTTGGGTTCTGCCCCTTGATGCTCGCATCGAGCTGACCGAAAGCTGGGGATATGCCCTAGAATATGGCGGATACGTCGGCCCAGATTCGGTGACCGCGATTGACCAAGCGGACAGCGCCGAGGCTCAGATCGCAGCATTGGTGAAGTCTGACCCGAAACGCTATCCGCTTGCCGTCATCTGCAGTAGAACTCTTCCAGGCGAAGAGGCGCCGCTTGACGCCTGGACCCGCGACAAGGACGGCAAAGTAATCAATGCCCAAGCAAAATCCATGGACGGCACCGTTTGGAGCGAAGCGGCAGGTGCAATTTTCAGCCCCGAAGCTCCACTATCCGTGTGGAAGTTAGCAGGAAAATATCGTGCCGATCCGCTAGCAGATTTGATCAAGCGCGGAGTGCCGATCTCGATTGTCTTGAATGGTGGCGAATATGGCATCGGAGTCCCAGGTTTTGGCAAAAAACAATGGGAGTTGGATCCTAAAGCGCAGGCGGCTGTCGCGGCAGAACCATTCAAGGGCAACTGGAATGCTTACGTTTCTGACCGCAAGGCCAAGGCAGAAAAAGCCATCGCTGACACCGTGCGTGCCGCAGTGCCGGATCGAGAGTTATATGTTTACTATACGGCTGGTGGTGAAACGCTACGCAATCATTACTGGGGGCAGGCTGAATGGGGCTACGACTGGAAAGACATGCGCGGAGTTTCTGATCTGCCGTCCAATGAAGTGTATTTCAATCACTACAACGATGGCTTCACAGGCCGCAAGAATCTCCTAACTATCGCACTCAATGCCACAGCCGCAGAAATCGCAGTCGGAGATACATTATCATACAATTGGCTTGCTGCGGGTTGGACGCGCGGTGACGAAAAAAAACATTGCGCGGATCTCAACCGCTGGGCTGGCTTTCTCAAATGTTATTACACCGCCGGAATGATCGGCGCGAATGTGGGTTTTTATGAAGTGCCACCGGGTGGCTTCGATGCCAGTTTCCCAGCCGACAAATGCCCGATTTATCTACAGCAAATGGTCGCATCAGCGCATGTTCACGCGTTGTTTTCACAGCATGAAAACCTGATCCGTGAGGGCGATCTCTTGCCGGGGCCGATGAAGCACTCGATTTCGTCTTCTGACCCAGCTTACGAATTCCCAACTGGTGACGAAACCGCTCGCGTCGTCGTGCGCAAACAACGCGGCAAGTCCGTGTGGTTAGTCACGGCTTGGGCAGCTGATGGCACAGATCGAACTGTTAGCGCGCGTATCCCTGAGCTTGGTCGCATCAATGTGCAAGCGCGCGTTTGTGGCAGCGTGTACCGCGCCAGCTTGGAAAATGGCAAGGTGACGCTGGTGCAACTTGATCCCGATGGCGCGACTTACACCAAGGTAAAGGATGGAAAGCCTCTTACCAAACCGGTTGACCTCACTCGTGCATTACCGCGGACCAAAGACTTGTTGGCTTCGTTCTCTGCGGATTTCGGGGTAACCAAGGACGCCTCAGGAAAAGTTTCGGCATGGAAGAGCAAAGGCCCACTGAACTTAATTCTAAGCCAAAAAAACGTGGCGAATCAGCCGCAGTGGACGGCAACATCCGTGGCAGGCAAACCGGCAATACAGGGTGATGGGGGCAGCCGTTGGCTCGGTCTGCAAGCCACAGCCGAACAAGCCAAAGCCTTTGGCGGGCCACTCACGATCATCACAGTTTTCACCAGTCCCCAGTATGCGGGCGATCAACGCGTGATATCTGCACAAGTCGCCGAGGACGGCAACGATTACACCGGCGGTAAAGGTTTCAAAGTGACGGATGGCATGGCGTCTGCGTTCAAGGCTGGCGAAGTTGCTATATTGCTGAGCGGCGGCGAACTGAAGGGCTCTCTCGGCGCGCTTTCCGTGGGCTGCATGGGCAGCGGCGGTCACACTGGTTTTAAGGGTGAAATCGCAGAATTGTTGATCTATCGAGGCTCTCTACCTACCAGCACTTCCGCAATCATTCTCGAAGATCTCAAAGCCAAATACACAACACAATGATACACATCCATCATCTTACTTTTTTAGCGGCGCTTGGGGGTATCGCCTTCGCTGAACCGATTGATCTATCAGGCGATTGGAGATTTGCGCTCGACCCGAAAGATACCAGTGCGGCGATGAAGCCGGAGCAGTGGAGTTTTCCAGACAAAATCAAACTTCCCGGCACCGTTACTGGGCAAGGATTCGGTGATGAGCCATCGTTTCAAACCCAGTGGACCGGTGATGGCTGGCGCTATCCAGACAGATTCAAAGAATGGCAGAAGCCCGGAAATTTCAAGTTCCCCTATTTCTTGCAGCCACCCAAACATTACACCGGACCCGCATGGTACCAGCGGGAGCTCGAAATTCCCGAGGACTGGAACGGCGGTGCTTTGTTATATCTTGAGCGTGTGCATTGGAAGAGTTCGGCATGGTTAGATGGCAAGCCTATCGGAAGATGCTACTCGCTGGGCACACCGCATCAATTTGAGTTAGGTGCTATCACACCTGGAAAACACATTATCACGCTACGCATCGACAATCGCATCGGCGATGTGAATGTCGGCCCGCTCAGCCATAGCATCACTGACCACACGCAGGGAAACTGGAATGGCGTGGTAGGCAAGATTCAGGTGCAGCGCAGACCCACGAGCCATATCAAGCAAGTAAAAGTATTTCCTGCTACTGACGGCTCGGTGAAGTTCTTGATTTCTGGCACATTGGATGCAGAGATCAAAGCCGCTTCATTACGGGTCGAGATTGATGCTCCCGGTGATCTGGCCGGCGTGAGCGCGGCGTCAGGCCCCATTCAACGCAAAGAAGACGGATCGTTTGAATTGGAGATGAAAGCAAAACTTCCGACGGCTCCACTGCAATGGAGCGAGTTTCAAGCAAATCTCTATCAGGCATCTGCTGGTCTCTACAGCGACAATGATGCGCCGCAAGATGCGAAACAAGTCACTTTCGGCTTTCGCGAGCTAGGACACAAAGACGGTCGCATTTCGCTAAACGGAATTCCAATCTATCTGCGTGGCACGTTAGAATGCTGTATTTTTCCACTCACCGGATATCCACCGACGGATGTGGAGTCATGGAAACGAATCGTTAGAATCTGCAAGGCGCATGGTCTGAATCACATTCGCTTCCACTCGTGGTGCCCACCGGAAGCCGCATTCATCGCTGCGGATGAGCTGGGTTTTTATTATCAGATTGAGGCATGCTCTTGGGCGAATCAGGGCGAGCAAATCGGCAGCGGTTGGCCACTTGACTCGTGGCTGGAAGATGAATCGCGTAGAATACTCGATGCGTATGGCAATCACCCTTCGTTCATGCTGATGGCATACGGCAATGAACCGACCGGGCCCAATTACAAAAAGTGGCTCCAAGATTGGGTGACGAGACGCAAAACCGAGGATCCCCGCCGATTTTACACCACAGCGGCTGCCTGGCCGATCATGCCGGGCAACGACTATCACAGTTCGATTCTGCCACGCATCCAAGGCTGGAGTGAGGCGTTGAACTCCATTCTGAATGGTCAGGCACCACAGACGAATTTCGATTGGTCAGATTTCGTGGCGAAAGATCCGGATGCACCGATCATTTCCCACGAAATCGGGCAGTGGTGTGTCTATCCGAACTTTGATGAGATCGCGAAATACACTGGCTACTTCAAAGCACGGAATTTTGAGATCTTCCGTGAAACCGCAAAACGCGCTGGATTGTTAGAGCAATCAAAAGATTTTCTCATGGCCTCAGGAAAATGGCAGGCTGCGGCTTACAAGCACGAGATCGAGGCTGCGCTGCGGACTCCAGCTTTTGGCGGATTCCAGCTATTGGATCTGCATGATTTCCCTGGGCAAGGGACCGCGCTTATCGGGGTGCTAGACGCCTTTTGGGATGAAAAGGGCTACATCAGCCCGGAGCAATACAAGCGTTTCTGTGGACCCATCGTTCCGCTGGCACGCCTGAAAAAAATGGTTTTCACGAATGCAGAGACTATGGAGGCCAATCTTGAAATCGCACAATTTGGGCCAAAAGATCTAGCAAAAATCAGCCCGGCATGGAGCCTAACCGACGCGGAGGGCAAGAGTGTTGCAAAAGGAGAACTTCCACCGCGTGATCTGAAAACTGGTGCGCTGCATGCACTCGGCACCATTCGCATCCCACTTGCTGAAGTCGATGCGCCTGCAAAACTCACACTCACCGTTGGAGCCACTGGCGAAGATTTTTCTAACTCATGGGACGTTTTTGTCTATCCGGAAAAAAACGCCGATCCTTCACTCACGGATTTGATGATCACCCGAAGTCTGGATGAAGCGAAGGATAAGCTCGCAAAAGGCGGCACAGTTTTGTGGATGCCACCTGCTGCGCAAGTCCGCAACGACCCTGCTCAGCCTCTGATATCTGGGTTTTCGCCTATTTTTTGGAACACCGCCTGGACCGAAGGGCAAGCCCCACACACGCTTGGAATCTTATGTGATCCCAAACATCCCGCTCTAGCATCATTTCCTACCGACATTCATAGCAACTGGCAATGGTGGGAAATCCAAAAAGACGCACAACCGTTTATTTTAACGGATCTACGCAAGGTTAAACCAATTGTTCAAGTGATCGATGACTGGTTTACTAATCGAAAACTGGGTTATGTTTTTGAAGCTCGGGTGGGACAGGGCAAACTGCTTGCTTGTTCGTTAGATCTGGAAACTAACCTCGCGGGACGTCCTGCGGCACGCCAGCTTCATTCGTCACTGGTGAGTTATATCAAGAGCAAGTCATTTGCTCCAGCAATCACGTTAGAAATGAAGCAGCTTGACGCTTTGCTTGAGTCTCCCAAAACACCTTAAAGCTCAAATTCAACACCTGATCGCGATGTTGTGATCGATGGCGTTCTTAGAGTTTTCGGATGTAGAGATTGCGGAATTGGACAAGACTGGAAGCGTTGTTATAGCTTCCATCTTGCTCCTTGCCGCCGTGATGTTGGAGGCCGATTGGACCTGATTTCGGGACACCTGGAAGTTGTGCGTTTTCGATAACCACTTTCCCGTTCAGATTCACTGTGAGGCGGTCACCTTGCATGCGGATAATGAAGCGATTCCACTCGCCGACGGCACGATCTGCGCGGACTTTGGGTGTGACTCCGGCGCGGACATCAGGCGACGCTTTCGGATCCATGCGGTAGCCATAAACCTCACCGGAGCCGACCGGCCAGCACCAGATGTTGCACTGTGCATTGATATCACCTCTTAACAGAATGCCTGAATCCGCATTCGGCGTCGGTGTGGTGATCACTTTGCCATCAGCGTCTTGCTTATAAGTGCCGTCTGCTAGAATGGTTGGAACTGGATAGAGACCATGGGTTTCCTTGATGCGCCAATCGACATGCAGTTCGAAATCACCGAACGATTCTTTTGTCCATAACTGCTTCTCATCTTCGGTCGGAGCCTCGCTCAAAGCATCACAGTCGATCACATCGTCGATCACCTGCCAGTGGCCGACACTCTTCGGGTGCAGTTTCCACTGATCCAGGTTTTTACCATCGAAGAGCGACTGCATACCGTTAGGAACACTTTGGTTGCCGGAAAGAGGCAGCAATTCAATCTTGCGGAACTCGGTCGGGTGGGTTTCGGCTTGGATCGCTATATAGCCGCTTCCAAGTGGACTGCCGTCATCCAGTTGAGGAGTTTGATAGCGCAAGACTTCCTTGCCATTGACGAAATTCACAACTTCCTCGCCGCCGCGGACTTCCACCTCGACGGTGGTCCAGTCGAGTCCGGAGAACATAGGGGAGGCTGAATCCTGGTTGTTCACCTCGGCGTTGTTGATGAAAATCTTTGAGCCAGGAGTATAGACATTGGCCATGTGGCGACCGGATAATTCAGCGCTTTTTTCCGGATTGTTGCCCCAGAACTGGGTTTCTATCGAGTTTGGGAATTCTTGATTGATCGACATGGTTTCCGGAGCTTGGCAGTGCAGCATCAAGCCGTTGTTCCGATAGGCCCATTCGGGTGAGCCAGCAAGTTGCTCACCGGTAAAACGGAACTCTGCACGCAGGCGATAGTGGCTGTAAGGGGTCTTGTAAAATAAGTGACCAAATTCGCCGTCAAAATCTGTGGAATCTGCGTAGCTGACCTTCAATATGCCATCTTCAACGCGGAAAATGCGATGGAGATTCTCACCCACAGGGAACTTCGCGAACTTGGGAGTCCAGTCGCCGAGATCATTGCCGTTGAATAAAGGAATCCATTGTTGTGCCTGTGTGTTGCCGAGACTTAAGCAGGCGATTACAGGAAAATGAATCAATCGTGTGGTTTTCATAAGTTGTTAGGTTTACGCGCTGAAGAGGTGTTGTATTTCATGGAAATACTTGGCTGGTCAGCTGAATTTGATTCAATTTTAATGATGATGGGAACCACTGATTTTATTGATTGAACTGATTTAAAAGAGGTTGGATAGAAGGATCTGTTCACTTAAAAGGTTAGTAAAATCCCTATCAATTCTTTCTGTGAAATCAGTCAAAATCAGCGTAATCAGTGGTGAAATTTGCCAGTAACACCTTTGTCATTTTCCTTTTTAAGATCAATCGTCAATCTAGCGCTGGTGGGATGAGGGGCTGTTCATTGGCGATTTCTTTTTCTGAAGACCTTCCGCAGGATGCGGAAGGATGCACGCTGGAAGCGTGCGCCCCCCAACCCATAATACAAAAAATAGAGGCGGACTTGCGTCCGCCTCTTGGTTGATGGTGAGATGATGTCAGGCAACCAAATCAGTTGCGGCGACGACGAAGCAGTCCAAGAACTCCAAACGCTCCCAGAAGCGCAGCGGATGGCTCGGGGACTACGAGTTGAAGCGTTGAGCTTGTTCCTCCGAGAGGGTTTGCTGCCGAGCCAACCATACCAAAAACAATTGAGACGGGAGTTGTAACCGCTGTTTTAGCATTAGCCGTATACTGAACAATCAATGGAGGATTATCGGGGATATAAGTCCCCACTTGAACCAAGGCCCAAGCGGTAGAAGCAGCAAGAGTAGCCGCATTCCCTGCAAACAAATAGACACCTTGACCGATGAGTGAATTCCCCGCGAGGATCTGAGGTCCAGAAACAATAGCACTTTCGTAATAACCCGCAAAAGTTCCCTCTAAACTTGCGTTAAACGCGCCGGTGAGGGTGGATGTCTGTAATTGGAAATTTCCGATAGTGGTAGCGATATTTGCAAGACTTGAGCTTGGTGCGCCACCAGTGAAGTGACCGATGGCCACGATTCCGCCGCTTGAAAGGCTACCATTTACATTCTCGATCAGCACGTCAGTGGCGTTTCCAGCTTGGGAATTAAACGCGTAGTAACTGGCTGCCTGAACACCGGATGCCATCACTAAGAAGGCTGATGCTAGAGTTAGTTTAATTTTCATAGTATTTTGATTTTAGGTTCTAATTTCGTTTTGTTGGAATTACATGTTTAAAGATTCGAATAAGAAGAAGGAACATTAAGATCCAAAGGCACAGTACCCGCCGTTCGCACCTCAATGATCAAAGAGTTGGAGAGAGTAACTGCTTCAGCCTGAGCTTGAGTCAAGGTAGTAGTATTACCTTCCACACGCCAACCGGGATTAGTATTACTGCGGCGAAAGTATTTGGTAAATGTTTTGTCCGCATTTTGAACCCAAACAAGGTCAGCACCTGCGGCGTTCAGACCTGCCAACAGATCATCCTCAAGCCCGGCATTGAACAAGTTTAGGCCAACTGGAGCCACAATGCTGACAGTGTTGAATCCGAATGTGAGCGCCGTGGTGGAAGCTTTGACTTTCACTTCGCCTGTCACAGTCAAGGTAGCAGGTGTCGAACTCTTCTTTTCGATGATCATACCATCAACATATACCACCGGGATATCCAGAGATGCTGTGTTGGTAGCTACGGCCCGGAATACCGAAGTTACGGGATTCCCTCCAGTCCGCAGGTAATATTTCACGAAACCACCGTTACCGTCGGGCAGCCAAACAATGTCGGAGCCAGCTGCATTCAATGCTGATTCCAAAACACCACCAGGTTGTCCCAAAGGAATCGTTGTGAAAATCTCCTCAAGGGTTGGGGCAAGCCTTAGAGAATAAGTATCCGAGGTTGTAAGGCCCAGCGTGACAAGATCAGTGGCAGGAACCGTAATCACATTGATGTCGCTGCCTGAAATGTTTGAAGCAAGAATTTCGAAAACAGCACCTAGAAGGGTTCCGCTGGTAATTTCCAGAACGTAAGTTCTACCGATAAGAGGAGCATAAGTCACATCGTTGTCGGTTGCAGAAGTCGCAGTGATGGTTTCAAACTTTCCGGCAGCCAATTGTGAATTATGTAATGTGAGACCGGCCAAATTAAAGCCTGGCCCCGCAAGAGTCTGAGAAGAATACCCCACCGGAGTGGTGTAAGCGGTGGCGCCAGCTCCGTGCGCGATGCCGGATGCGAGGATCGCGGCGAGAAAGGAATAAGTGTATTTTTTCATGACAGTGTTTGATTTGAGGTTGGAATCGTTTGGTTTGTGTTTTTAGTGTCGAGGTTTAGTCAGGTATTTGTTGTCGATTGTGGACTGCTTGGGAGTGAGATTGGCATGTATGCGAAGCACCAGACATTTGCAGATTCACAGGTTTCGTGAACAGAAAAGCGCGGGGCAGGGGCGAGCGCAAGATTTTTTTTCAAAAAACAGAAAGAATTAGAGAGATGGAGAGGCCAGAATCCAGAGACCAGAAATCAGAATCAAGAAGCAAAACTTTACCGCTAAGCCACAAAGGGTCGCGAAGGAGTACCAAGCTCAAATGGTGATTTGGACAGTTTTTAACCACGGATTGCGGGGATTTGAACGGATTTTATGGGGAAGAGATAGGGGCTTGGGAGATGGGATCGAAACGCGGAGATGCGGAGGGCGCGGAGGAATACGCGGGGGGAAGAGTGGGTGGCGTGATGAGTGTGGATTTTAAAATAGATGGTGAGTGCGGCGGCGACATCGGCGGCGGAGGGATTGGCCATCACGAGTTCTGAGAAGTTTGCGACGCGGCGGGGATCGCCTTTGACGATGCGGTCAGTCCATTGGAGGAGGTCGGCCTCGGTGGTGAGGTTGGGGATGGTTTCTTCGTTGACGCTGAGTTCAAAAACCGCGCGACCGGAGGGCGAGTAGATGCCACGTGCCACGCCGAGTTGGAAGACTTGGAAAAAATGGCTGGCGCAGGTGCGAAGGCGTTGGCCTGCGGCATCGAGCGCGGAGGTGGCGGCGGTTTGGCGTCCGAGGGCATCGGCGCGATCGGTGGTTTCCTTTTGCCATTGGGGGCAAAATGTTTGGAGCGCGGCGGCGGTACCCGCGCTGATGAGGTGGGCGCTTTCGTGGGTGGCGGTGGATTTTTTCAATGCGGCATCGAGGGCTTTGCCACGGGTGGCATCGGTGTCGGGAAGGCGGCGGAATGGCATAATTTTGATTTAGTTGGTTGTGGCGGAAGTGGAAAAGCTAGGGTGGCAGTTTGCGCGTGGGGATTGGGTAATCGCGTGCGGTGGATGACAGTTTGCACGTGAATTTCTGTAGCCGCGATAAGGGATTTGGCCCCGCGAAGATCGGCGAAAACTCATTTTAGCTAGCATCAAACCACGTTTTCAAAAAACGGACTTCAGGCTGAATGGAGCAACGCCACGATCCTTCTATTTGCTTGTCATCTGACCGTTTGGGGTCTTAAAAAATGAACTCGAATGAGGAAATTCCTGCTGTTCTTAACTATCTTGATGCTAATCGGCCATTTCCTAGTGGGCGCGGCAGAGCCATTGATTGCGTCAAAGGCGCTCAGCTCCGGGACATGCATGACTAGCGGCTGCCATGGCGGGGCGGGGCTTGATCGTGGCGCCTACACGATTTGGAAACGATATGATCCACATGTTGACGCATCTGCGACTCTGACGAATGGGCGTTCCAAAGCAATGGCTAGAGAGCTTGGAATCGAAAACGCAGCGGAATCAAAAAGCTGCACGATCTGTCATTCGCCAATGAGTCTGGTGGTCCCAGCAGGGGCGACGGTGGACAAGGTGGATCGTGGAGTTTCCTGTGCAAATTGCCATGGTTCGGCAGAAAATTGGCTACTATCACATACTCGGCGGGATTACCCGAAAGACGCGCTCGCACGGCTTGGCATGAGACCGTTGGCAAGTGCCTATCAGCGAGCAAACAATTGCGTCGCGTGTCATCAAAATCTAAGTGATGCGCTGGTAACAGCAAAACACCCGGCGTTAGTTTTCGAACTGGATGGCATGTTAGTGGCGGAGCCGAAACATTGGCGCGAGGATAAGAATTTTTCTAGCACACAAACATGGCTAGTCGGACAGGCCGTGGCATTGCGCGAGGCGGCAGCGCAAGCCGTGCGTGAGCCTAACCAACGCAGGTCCGCTGAAATCGAGGCCATTCAAGCATTGTTGAAATCTACAGGCACCGGCTGGAATGATCCGGGGCAAGATCTCGTCCGCGCGGCGGATGAATATGCCAAGCGAATTTCCGCAGCACCGATGAGTCATGAACAAAGCCGTGTGATTTTGTCTAAACTGCTAACCGACCGAACATCATTTCATCCGGATGCATTCAACATGATAGACCAAGAATATCGCTTGTGGTCGGTGGGATATTATGCCGAGCGCTTGGCATTGGCGATTGATCGTTTGAATCAGACCACTGCCAATGCTGGAGATCAACGCGTGATTGCGCAGGCGCTGGTGAACGAGTTGTTTGACGCGGCAAAGCCACCGGAGAGTTTTGATAGAGCCACGGTTGAAGAGTTTGTTGATATATTAAATCGTGTGGCAGAACCACAATCCAGCTTGAAGCAAGGCAATTGATCTTCAATCCATGAAAACATCGAACCCATGAGTTGTGGATTATTTAAAACAGGCAGATGTCTTTTTCCAGTATCATTATGCATTATTCTAACGACCTGTTATGAGTCGCCACATGAGACTACTCCAGAATGGGATGTGACAAAAGGCGAACAACGCCCGGACCGACTAACTGCACAGCAGACTTTGGCCAGCACCATACCCGAAAGCCCAAAAACATTTTCGCCCGATCCTAGCGAAAATCCCGCGCCCGAACCGCGTCTGCCTGAATTTGAGATCAAAGAAAAAATTATTGTCTCAGAAGAACCGATGCTGCCACCCGCGCGATTCAACCCTGATCCGGGAATGGGAGCAGATGATGGAAGTGAAAAGATCGCCACGATGGAGGAGGAGAAAACGCAGCGCAGCGGTCGGTTTTTCCAGAATGAACTTGGTTACCACGATGATCGGTTTTTCAGGCGAGATTTGGGCGGGCCGAAAAAATTCCCCAAATTCATGCCGAATATCCCGGATGATTTGCGACTGCCGCGCAGTGGAGTGGAACATCGACAATTTGAACTCGAGTGGGCGGAAGAAGCGGGTCTAGCAGACCGTCACCGCCCTAACATAGAAGAAGCCCTTTTACTGCCGAGAAAGGGAGTTCGGTATGAGGAACGCATTGACGAAAACTGGCACGCAGGACATTACGAACATGTCGAGATTCCGCCTAACACCACAGCCATTGAGGACCGCTACCGAATTCCAACGGGTGTGTGGAATCGATACCTAGAAGACAACGTCGCCGAAACTCCCTACGAGGAAAAGACGCCCTACCTCTGGCATCCTTACTATCAGAGTGTTCTCAAAGGAGACGCGCCAATCATCGGGCAGGATATTTTTGCCTCGCTGACATTTCAAAATATCACCGAAATAGAGGTTCACGATGTTCCAGTGCCCTCGGGTGTTAGTTCGGCACGACCTTCCAGTTCAGAATTTTTTGGCAAAGGTGATCAGACGATTATCAATTCGAACACCAGCTTCACATTCGATCTATTCAGGGGGGAAACGACGTTTAAGCCGGTGGAGTGGTTGTTCCGAATTCAGCCAGTTTTCAACGTCAATTATCTTTCAGGATATGAAGCAAACGTCGTCTCGCCAGACCCGCGCGGACTTGATCAATCGACATCCAACCCGCCTAACAACAGTGGGATTTCGAATCCCGATGATCTCGATGACTTCCTCGATCCCATTATTGATCCCGCCGATTCCGACTTCCGTGATACGGACGCAACTGATCGATTAGAAAGTTATCTCGGCTTGCAGCAGTTCTTTCTGGAAACGCACTTGCTTGATCTATCCAAGAATTACGATTTCGCAGCATTGCGGGTTGGCACTCAAACGTTCAATGCGGATTTTCGCGGCCATGTTTTTTTGGATTCAAACTGGGGGTACCGCGTCTTCGGCAATCTGCATAAAAACCGCATCCAGTTCAATCTGGCGTTGTTTGATCTGTTCGAGAAAGAATCGTTTTCCGAGCTGAATACATTCGATGATCGCAACCAGAATGTTTTTGTTGCCAATGTCTATTGCCAAGATTTTTTAACAGAAGGTTACACTGCTCAACTCAGTTTTCTAGCAAACTGGGACCATGGCAGCCGCAGCGGTGTGACCTATGACAGCGCGGGCAACATCGTGCGCCCGGCTCCTGTCGGCACGGTGGTTCCGCACGATATTCAAGCCTATTATCTCGGCTGGAATGGCGAGGGTCATATCGGTCGTGCGAACATCAGTCATTCGCTCTATCATGTTTTTGGAAAAGATGATTTGAATGGCATTGCTGGGCGCGAAGTGGACATCAGCGCGTGGATGGCAGCGATGGAAGTTTCTATCGATGCCGATTGGATGCGCCATAAATTCACCTTGTTCTGTGCCTCGGGCGACGACGATGCGACCGACAGCAAGGCCACTGGATGGGACGCTATCGTGGACAATCCTAACTTTATCGGCGGGCCATTCAGTTACTGGCAAAGGCAAGGCATGAATCTGGGCGGCGCCGCCGTTGCATTAAAACAACGTCTGAGTCTCATTCCCGATCTGAGTTCTAATAAGTTTTTAGGCCAGTCCAATTTTGTCAACCCTGGCATCTTCATCGCCGGACTGGGCGAGGAATGGGAACTAACACCCCGTCTGCGAGTTTTCGCGAACTTGAATTACTTGTTGTTTATGGAAACAGAAGCCATCTCCACCACGCTGCTAACAAATGATATTGATCGAGAAATCGGTTGGGATCTCAGCTTCGGGGTAGAATACAGACCTTACCTCACCGACAATCTAAAACTCAATGTGGGGCTTGGCATGTTATTTCCAGGCGCAGGTTTTAAAGACATCTACAGCAATTCTTCTAGCGGTGTTCCGGGTTACAGCTCTGATAATTCCCAAGCCGTGGCGGATGTCCTATACAGCGGTTTTTTCTCAGCAAACATTACTTTTTAACAATGAATAGACTTACGATATATCTGCGCATCGCTTGCGCTCTAGCCGCTGGTGGATTGAGTCTATCAGGAAATGCAGAGCCCACCGTCACAAGATCTACAAATTTGTTCGGTCCACCTATTGCGGTAAAAGAACCATCGACGAGTCACAACACCGCCATTCCAAAGGCGAACCTAGTGGATCAATCGAAGGCAGCAGTGTCATTGAAAAGCCGTGGCTGCATCGCCTGTCATCAGAATTCAGGTGATCCTCATGAAAGCGAATACGTCCGCCTCGGCTGCACCGATTGCCATGGCGGCGATCCCACGCCCGGTCTAACAATGCGCCAAGCGCACCCGACTCCTCGCAATCCCGTTTTTTTTGAAAGCTCGGCAAACCCAAGTTCTAGCGATGTATTATTCAACCATGAATCTCCAGAGTTCATCCAATTTGTGAATCCGGGTGATTTGCGCGTGGCTAGCAAAACTTGTGGCGATTGCCATGCGGAGTCCGTCGATCACGTCAATCACAGCATGATGCGTCATGGCGCGATGCTGTGGGGTGCCGCAGCATATAACAATGGAGCATACCCGATTAAGGATTCGATTTTCGGTCAGGCTTATGGAGCTAACGGAGTGCCTCTGTCTTTGCAAAGTCCTATCAAGGTGACGCCGGAAATGCAGAGAACGATGGGGATCGTGCCGGAAATATTTCCGCTGCCCCGCTTCAATGTCGCGCAGCCAGGCAACCTCTTTCGGATTTTTGAAAAAGGCGGAACCAAGCTAGGTGAAATCGGCAACCCCGACCCATTCGAGCCAGCCGGCAGGCCGTTCCGCCGCCTCGGCGAACGCGGGCTTGGCACATCTTCGAGGGTCGATCCCGTAGTCATCGGCGCGCATAAAACACGACTGCATGATCCATTGCTAGATTTTCTCGGTTCTAACAATCGACCGGGTGATTACCGCTCCAGTGGTTGCACTTCATGCCACGTCGTCTATGCGAATGATCGATCTCCCTCAAATTCTGGATGGTATAGTGTGTATGGAAACCAAGGTCTATCATTCAATCCAGACCCAATGATTTCTAAGAAAGAAAAAGGCCATCCCATCGCCCACAAGTTCACTCGCAGCATTCCATCTAGTCAATGCATGTCGTGTCACATGCACCAAGGAAATTTGTTCGTAAATCCCTATCTTGGATACACTTGGTGGGATCAGGAGTCAGACGCGGAACACATGTATCCGAAAGAACAAAAAAATCCGAGTGATGAAGAAATGGTAGAATCACTGCGAAAAAATCCCGAAGCGGCAGCCGCGCGGGGCTTGTGGGGTGATGTCAATTTCTTAGAGAAATCCGCCGAGTTGAATCCGAAGCTGAAAGAGACGCAGTTTGCAGATTACCACGGCCATGGCTGGGTGTTCCGCGCGGTGTTTAAAAAAGACCGCGAGGGAAACTTGCTAGGCTTGAAAGATGAAAAAATTTCTCATTCCGACAAAGACAAGTTTAAGAAAGCCGTACACCTCAAAGACATTCACCTTGCGCGTGGAATGCAGTGCGTGGATTGCCATTTCCTCAATGATTCTCACGGCAATGGCTTGCTACATGTAGAGCCGCGTGCGGCGACAGCGATCACTTGTGTGGATTGCCACGGAACCGTTAGTTCTCACACCAATCTAATCACTTCTGGCACTGGCGGCACTCTCACCACGGACGGAAAAGTCAAAGCAATCGATCTGCGAGAAAGCAATACTCCGTTCGGTCCTCGTTTTGTTTGGAGTGCTGATGGCAAGAGGCTGATGCAACAGTCCTCCATGGAACGCAATCTCCAGTGGGAAGTGCCGCAAACTCTCGATACCGTCACTCCCGGCTCTGACCATTACAATGTCATGAGCGCTTATGCAAAAACCCTCAAGCGTGACGGAAAAAACTGGGGCGCAGTTCCTAACGATTCCAAAAAATGTGCCAAGGAACTTGCGCACAGCAATGAAAACATCGGTTGCCAAACGTGCCACACTTCATGGGCGACGAGTTGTTTCGGCTGTCACATGCCGATGGAAGCAAACATCAAGAGTTCGGCTAACAAGTTTGAAGGCACCACGTCGCGCAATTTCAGCTCCTACAATCCGCAAGTGGTGCGCGACGATGTTTTCATGCTCGGCCTGGATAGCACCGCCAAGGGAAATCAGTTAGCTGTGCTGCGCTCGTCCAGCGCGATGGTGGTTAGTTCTCAAGGTGCAAATCGGGAATCATTCTACAGCCAGCAGCAAACCGTCTCTGCAGAAGGATATTCCGGCCAAGCTTTCAATCCGCACTTTGCACACACTACCAGCGGTGTCGGCACCACCAAAAATTGCACAGATTGTCATATCTCACAGAATAATGATAACAATGCGATCATGACACAGTTGCTAGGATTTGGCACAGGCACAGTCAATTTTTTCGGAAGATTCGGATATGTCGGCACGGATGATCACGGGTTGTATGGAGTCGCATGGACTGAGCGCACCGAGCCGCAGGCAGCAATCGGCAGCAACCTGCATAAAATCGCTTACCCGGATTTCTATCAATCTCATATTTCTAACCAATCAATCCTGAAAACGGCTTATCATCATCACGCCAAGGGCAGCGTGCCCGACTTGCAGGTGCGCGGCGAATATCTCTACGCTGCTCTCGGGAAACATGGCTTCGGCGTTTTTGATGTCGCGAATATCGATAACAAAAATTTCTCTGAACGCATCGTCACCTCGCCGGTCGCGCCATTTGGGCAGGACACGTTTATCAAAACCACCTGCGCGACTTCGGTGGCATTGCCGAGCACCTTGATCAATGATCCTAACCGCAATCGACTGCCGCAGAACGAAGAACAGCCGATCGCGGCATATCACGGCTACGCATTCGTAACCGATCTCGAAGAAGGCTTGATCGTGGTGGATGTCGCCACACTGCTAGATGGTAATCCTGCGAACAATTTCATCAAACGCGCGGCCACATTCAATCCTGATGGAAAACTCAATGGCGCACGCCACGCTTGGATGGCTGGTCAGTGGCTCTACATCACCACCGACCATGGGCTGGCCGTTGTCGATGCGTCTAACCCGAAATCCCCAACGTTCGCCGGCGGTTATTCAGGCCCCGCCCTGCGCGGTGCACGCCAATCCACCGTGCAGTGGCATTACTGTTTTGTCACCGATTCGGATGGTGTGAAAGTATTAGATGTATCGAATCCTGCTAGACCTGTCCCAGTTTCTGGCGCTTCTGTTTCATTGGGAAATGCAGCGGGACTTTACGTTGCTAGAACTTATCTTTACGTCGCAAATGGTTCTGGAGGTCTGGCTATCATTGATGTGAAAAACCCGGAAAAACCGCGTGTTTTGAACCATTTCACGGCTGGTGGTCAACTCACCGATGTGCGCGATGTGCAAGTCGGTTCAGTGAATGCCTCAATGTATGCGCTCGTTGCCGATGGCCACAATGGCATGCGTGTTTTGCAAATGATCTCGCCAGAGAATGTGCCGGGTCACATGGGTTTTTCTCCAAAGCCTGAACCAATACTCATCGCAACCTATCCGACAAAAGGTGCTGCGGTTTCCATATCTCGTGGTCTTGATCGCGATCGCGCTGTGGATGAGAGCGGCAATCAGACCGTCGTTTTTGGGCGGCGTGGCTCGCGCCCATTCAATCTCGATGAAATGAATGCCTTTTTCCGCAAACCGATTGATGAGAAACGAGGAATTCGCAATGGCCCGATCTACAAAGTTTCCGATGTAAAACATGGTGACGGTGACACACTGCTAGATACTTACGGAAAATCGTTAGTTCCCACAGTTGAATTCGTCACTCCAAAATCAGCGGAGCGTGAGGAACCCGCGTCATATCGTGGACGCTTGAGACAGAGAAGAGCACCCGAAGATTTGCAGAGATGATTTGGAGTGATCAGGCCAAACGAGCGCAAACTAACTCGCGCTGGAAGATGAGTTCCTTGGGCATGTGATCGTAGAGGTCGATGAAAAACTCGCTTTGGCTAACAAGCTCGGCTTTCCACTCGTTGCGGTTGAATGCCATCACCTTGTTGAAGTCCTGCTCGCTGAAGCCTTCGAGTCCATCGATGTTGAAATCCATAAAAGCTGGGGTCCAACCGATTTGAGTTTCGTGACCCGCCGCAGAGCCATGGCAACGCCTAACAATCCACTCGATCACGCGCATGTTTTCGCCGAATCCAGGCCAGAGGAATTTGCCTTCCTCGGACTTGCGGAACCAATTGACGTGGAAGATGCGCGGCAAGTGAATGAGGTAACGGCGCATTTCTAACCAGTGGCTAAAGTAGGCACCCATGTTGTAGCCAGCGAAGGGCAACATCGCCATCGGATCGCGGCGGACTTTGCCAATCGTGCCAAAAGCGGCGGCAGTCATTTCCGAGCCCATCGTCGCGCCAAGATAGACGCCGTGACTCCAATTGAACGCTTGGAATACCAGCGGCATCGTCGTGGCGCGGCGTCCACCGAAGACGATGCCATCAATCGGCACTCCATCCGGGTTCTGCCACTCAGGATCGACCGACGGACATTGCACCGCAGGCGCGGTGAAACGAGAGTTCGCGTGAGCGCAAACGCGACCGCAATCCGGAGTCCAGTTTTGGCCCGTCCAGTCGATGGCGTGAGCGGGCGGCGCACCGTCCATGCCTTCCCACCACACGTCGCCATCATCGGTTAGACCCACGTTGGTGAAGATGCAGTTTTTGGTAATCGAATCCATCGCCCGTGGGTTGGTGGAATATGCGGTGCCGGGAGCGACGCCAAAATAACCGGTTTCCGGGTTGATGGCGTGGAGCTTGCCATCTTCGTGTGGCCAGAGCCACGCGATGTCGTCACCGACGATGGTGGTTTTCCAACCGGCATCTTGATAGCACTGCGGCGGGATGAGCATGGCGAGATTGGTCTTGCCGCAAGCAGATGGAAAAGCGGCGGAAAGATAGGTTTTTTCACCTTGTGGGTTTTCCACACCGATGATGAGCATGTGTTCTGCCATCCATCTGTGGTCGCGTGCGATGTTAGAAGCGATGCGCAACGCGAGGCACTTTTTGCCTAACAATGCATTGCCGCCGTAGCCAGAGCCGTAGGACATAATCTCGCGCGTTTCCGGAAAATGGACGATGTATTTATCTTCGTTGCAAGGCCAGGAAACATCGGCTTGGCCGGGTTCTAGCGGAGCGCCCACCGAGTGTAGGCAGGGAATGAAGCTGCCGAAACCATCGCGCTTGTTAGTGGCGCTGCCGTCTGCTTCAGCTTCGAGACGCTTGAGGACATGAGCGCCCATGTGGCACATGATTTTCATGTTCACCACAACGTAGGCACTGTCCGTGATCTCAATGCCGATCTTAGCAAGCGGGGAGTCGAGCGGGCCCATGCAAAATGGGATGACATACATGGTGCGGCCCTTCATGCAGCCTTTGAATTTTTCATTCAGTGTGGCGCGCATTTCGCCCGGATCTGCCCAATGATTGGTAGGGCCGGCCTGATCTGGGCGCTTGGAACAAATGAACGTGCGGTCTTCCACGCGGGCAACGTCTGATGGAGTGGAGCGGGCGAGAAATGAATTCGGGCGTTTTTCCGAATTGAGACGTGTGAAGGTGCCCTTATCAACCATGAGTGAGGTGAGTCGTTCCCATTCGGCTTGAGAGCCATCGCACCATTCCACGGAATCGGGCGCGCAGAGGGCGGTCATGTCAGCCACCCACTTTTGCAGGACAGCATGAGAAGTGATTGAGTTTTTCATAGCGTGCTGAACGGAACACTAGTTTTGCCACTTTACAACGAAATCGCGAAAATCGCCGCATATATGCCAGAAAACGCGGAGCAAATAGCAAAGGAGTTCTTGATTCCGGGAAATCCGCTCAAGAACAGGTGGCTTGATCGTGGCAGTTCGGGGTTTCCCTGCTTGCAATCTCCAGTTGAGTAGTCAAAAACTCTGCCCGGGTTTGAAGCCAGTGCTTCAAGCTCAACGCAACCTGCAAAACAATCATGAAACCGCGACTTTATTTCGCCTTGGTGGTAACAAGCTCGGTCCTTTCCGGATCATCAGTCATTGCCCAGTCAACATCGGCACCCGCTCAGCCTGTCCCCAGTGGACCCGTGGAGGTCAACGGAATCGCTGCAAAGGTGAATGGTAAAGTCATCACCAAAAACCAGGTTTCGTTCATGCTCGCGCCGGTTATCGGGCAATTAGCAGCGCAATACCCGCGCCGCGGACCCGGCTCCCAGTTCGAAATCAAATTCAAGGAGGCCAAAGACAAAGTCCTCCAGGAATTGGTGGACCGCGCAATCATCCTCGATGAATTCAAACAGCTCGGCGCAAGCATCAAGCCGCAGGTCGTGGATGAAGAGGTCAAACGCCAGATGCGCGAGTTATTCAACGGCGATGAGGCAAAGTTCCGCCAGGAGCTCAAGCGTAACCGACTGACCATGGATGGTTACCGCGAAATGACCCGTGAAAAAATGGTGGTTCAGGCAATGCGTGCCCAACAATTTTCAGACGCTCCACCGCCGTTGCCTAACGAAATCCAGCAGGAATACAATGAGGTAAAAATCAGCATGAGAGATTTTTCCAAAGACGCGATCACGTTCCAGAAAATTTTTATTCCTGCCTCGGACCCGCAAAACCCGGTTGCCACGCCAGACACTCAGCTCACACTCGCAGAAGATCTAGCAACTCAACTCGCCAGCGGCAAGGACTTCACAGAACTCGCCAAGGCCCATTCCAAAGACGCGTTTGCCGACAAAGGCGGGCTGCAAGAAAACGTGCCTCGTGCCGATATTTCTCCGGAATTCGCAGCGATTTTATTTGAAGCACCCGTCGGTCAAATAGTCGGCCCGCTGAAAGATCCACAGGGTTTCACTCTCGTCAAACCTATCAAAATTGCTTACGGACCATCACCACCTCTTGATAAAGTCCGCGACATGATAGAGGAGCGCGTGCGCAAGAAAAAAACCTCGGGTCAATACGACAAGTGGATTCAAACACGCCGCAAACGAGCAATGATTGACATCAAGATCTGATAGCAAAGGGCTACGGGCCTCGTGTTTTTCTATCAATCCAGCATCCATAGTTTGTGATCCATTTAAGGATCACTCGTCCTCGTCCTTGGCTCCCTTGACGCGGACTTTGCCGCGGAGCTTGGCTTCGATGAATGCGTCGATATCGCCGTCCATGGTGGCCTGAATGTTATTGGTTTCCTCACCCGTGCGGAGGTCTAGCACTTTTTGATAGGGCTGGAAAACATAGGAACGAATCTGGTTGCCCCAAGAAACGTCGCCCTTCTCACCGTAGGCGCGGTCGGCTTCGGATTTTTGTTTGTCCTCCTCGATGGTGTAGAGTTTCGCCTTGAGGATTTCGAAGGCGAGCTCGCGGTTCTGGCCTTGAGTGCGAGCGGCGGTCGAGCGGATCAAAATACCGGAGGGAAGGTGGCGCAGGATGACGGCGGTTTCCACTTTGTTCACGTTCTGTCCGCCCTTGCCGCCGGAGCGCGTGGTGGTGATCTCAATGTCTTTCTCGTTGATCTCGATGTTAATTTCCTTGGAAATCTCTGGAGTGGCATCGATTGATGCAAACGATGTGTGGCGCTTTGCGTTCGAGTCGAATGGAGAAATTCTAACGAGTCGATGGACTCCCCGTTCGTTTTTGAGAAATCCGTAGGCGTGATCGCCAGTGATTTTCAGCGTCGCGGTGCGCAGACCGGCTTCATCGCCATCTTGCCAGTCGAGCGTTTCCACGGTGTAGCCTTTGCTTTCCGCCCAGCGAGTGTACATGCGGTGCAGCATTTGCGCCCAATCGCAGGCTTCGGTGCCGCCCGCTCCAGCGGAAATCACCAAGAAACATGGCGAAATATCGCTCGGTTGGTCGAGCAGTGTGAGCAGTTCGTAAGCACGGATGTCGTCGCTCAGACTTTTTGCGCTCTGGATTGCCTCACGCGCAAGGTCGCCGTCATCGAATTCCTTCGCCAATGCCACGCCTTCGTCGATGTCGGCAACGCGGGATTCTAACTTGAGAAATGATTCGAGTTTTTTCTTCAGCCCCGCAGCTTTCGAGCTGATCGAGCGGGCTTTGTCCGTGTCATTCCAGAATTCGGGCGCACCCATCGCCTCCTCTAACGTGTTGATTTCGTTTTCCAGAGTCGGGACGTCAAAGATACCTCCTGAGTTTCGAGAGGCGGCTTTTTAGGCCATCCGTATCGAGCGCCAGGAGGTCAGCGGTGGGAAGTGAAGACATGCGGGCGGCAGGAAAGCGGATCACACGAAACAAGGCAAGGACGAACGATTCTCAGATGAGTAAACATCGGATCACTCGTTTCGCATGATTTGATATAGCCAGCGATTCCCCGGTTTTCTGACCTTATTTTTGTTTGCTAGACATTTCCAATCTCAAGCGTGACATGCCATCACTTGGCCGACTTTGTGGTGCGGTTCCCCACTTGGTGTCGGGCAACGATGTCATATCAAATATTAACTCGCCACCTTTGATCAACTGCTCATGCGTTAGATATGTCTTTTCAAATGACTCACCGTTTAGCTTTGCGCCAGAGATGTATGGCCGTTGCGGGCCGTTTTGATTTGCTGTAATCACAAACTTCTTTCCATCCGCCAATGCAATCGTGACTCGATCAAACAACGGGCTGCCTATCATATACTCAGTGGTGCCAGGGCATACGGGATAAAACCCGAGCGCGCTGAAGACATACCACGCCGACATCTGGCCAGTGTCTTCATCGCCGGAAAAACCATCTGGCGTTGCGTGATACAAGCGGCCCATCACTTCGCGCACTCGCGCCTGCGTCTTCCACGGTTGCCCGACGTAGTTGTAGAGGTATGGCATGTGTTGGATCGGCTGATTGCCATGAGCGTATTGCCCCATGTTTGCCGAAACCATTTCGGTCATTTCATGAATCATTCTGCCATAACTGCCCACGTTTACATCCGGAGGAGTTAGGAAAACGCTATCTAGCTTCTTGCCGAACGCGTCATCTCCACCTATCAGTTGAATCAAACCGGGAACATCATGAAACACGCTCCACGTCCAATGCCAAGCATTGCCTTCGGTGAATGGGCCGCCCCATTCTGTTGGATCAAATTTCTCGCGCCATGAGCCATCCTCATTGCGCCCACGCACAAAACCGACTGCGGGATCAAACACATTGGTATAATTCATCGCGTTTTTGGCAAACGTAGCTGCCTCAGCATTGCGGCCATTGCTTTGGGCAAGCACTGCGGCACAAAAATCGTTGTAGGCATATTCCAAAGTCTTGGCGGTGGATTCTTTGAAACTTGTCGGAACATAGCCGTTCTTTTGATAGAAATCTGCGCCATCACGACCAATCGAGCGGCAAGTTTCTGGCGCTTGGGTGTTAGCATCATGCACCATTGCATTGATCGCCTTGTCTGCATCAAAGTTCCTAACGCCTTTCACCCATGCATCCGCTAGCAGCGAAAACGCATGGTTGCCAATCATACAATCACGCACCCCCGGACTCGACCAAGCAGGAAGAAAGCCACTTTGGTCATACGCCGCGATTACACCTTGCATAATCTCACCGCTAATTTCTGGCACCATTAAGTTATAAAGCGGATGCGATGCGCGGAAAGTATCCCAATACCCACTATCCGTGTACATGTAACCAGAATGTATCTTCCCGTCATGCGGACTGAAATAAACCGGCTGATTGTTTTCATCGAATTCGTAGAAGCGATGCGGATAGAGAAAACTACGGTACACGGCACTGTAAAATGTGCGCTGCTGTGCCTCTGTGCCACCTTCGATCTTGATGCGATTCATCAAGGAATTCCATGCTCCCTCGGCACGACTGCGGATACTATCAAAATCCTCAGTGCCAATTTCACGATCCAGATTGCGCTGGGCTTGTTCGGGGCTGATATAGCTGGATGAAGCCTTAAAGGTCACCACCTTTCCCTTGCTCGTATCGAACTTGAAATAAGCGCCAACATGTTTGTCGCTGAGTTCTGTTTTGCCTTCGTGAATACCATCCGGCGTCCATGTTCCAGAGGCAACGAAGGGTTGGTCGAACTCGATGACGAAGTAACTAGCAAAGTTGCTAGGCACACCACCAAAGTTGTTACGACATATCCCAATGACTTTGTTCTGCGCAGGAATGATTTTCACCTCAGAGCCCTTCTGAAAAGCATCGAGAACCACATATGCGTCATCGTCTGATTCGTAGGTGAATCGAAACCGCGCCGCACGTTCAGTCGGCGTCACTTCCATCGATGCCTTCCAAGTATCTAGATGAACACGATAATAACTCGGCTGAGCAATTTCAGATTCGTGGTTAATAACAGAAACACGATCTGCCTCCGTCACCGCAAGTTTGCCGGTAACCGCCATCAGTGAAAAGCTCGCGTAGTCTCCAATCCACGGACTCGCTTGGTGCGTCTGACGAATGCCAAGAATTTTATGATTGCGATAATTATAATAAAACGAATGAGGCTGAGGCTCGGTGTAAGGAGCCCACGCGCTCATTGGAAAAGGCAAGGCAATCGCGGGATAAGTATTCCCGTGAGAATAATTTGGATTTGAGTCCGTGCCTTGCATTGGATTCGCTAACATGACCGGTGACAGCTCGGCAGCAGTCATTGTTAGCGAAGTTAAAAAACACAATGCGAGGACCGAAATGGGCAATTTCATGATAAATAGGTGGTCTGGAATGTTTGATTCTGAATCGATGCACTTTGAAGTGATTTACTGTGAACGACTCACAAAAAGTAGCAGCTTACACTCCCTGCGGAAGTGAAATTTCTTCTCCTTCATTTGGCCAGATGAATCCAACATTCTCTGGAAATTCCAGATCTTCGCCTCGAATGCGATCGTCGCTGCAATCACGCGCGGTCTTGGATAATAAAAATGAAAGAAAGGACTGCGCTCCAGCATCGGTAGCAACTGAGTATTTTCCCACTCACACCATGAGCCTTCGCCTGTCACTATTAGCCACGCTTTGTATCAGCCTTTGCGCCCCAGCTTATGGTCAAAATCCACCGGGTCTCAAGGAACTCAAAATCGGCGATGCAGCGCCAGATTTCAAACTCATTGGCATCGACGACAAAATGCACGCGCTTGTTGATTTTAAAGATGCCAAATTTCTAGCAGTCGTATTCACATCCAACCACTGTCCGGTTTCTCATGCCGCAGAACCACGGTTGATTAAAATCTATCAAGAATTTAAAGATCGAGGATTCGGCATCGTCGCGATCAACCCAAACCATCCAGAAGGCCTGCGCCCAGACGAACTCGGCTATTCGAAATACGGTGATAGCTTCGCCGAGATGAAACCTTACGCAGAGGAAATGGGTTTCACTTTCCCCTTCCTTTACGACGGGGAAACTCAAACCACCGCCATGGCTTACGGCTGCCTCGCCACTCCGCATGTGTTTCTCTTCGATCAGGACCGCAAACTCCGCTACAAAGGCTGGATCGACGACTGCCGATTTCCCGGCGAAGAACACGTGAAAAAACCTGACCTCCGAAACGCTATAGCCGCGCTCGTCGTGGGGAAACCTGTGCCGGTAGAAATTACGAATCCAATCGGCTGCTCAACCAAGTGGCGCATGAAAAAATCCGAGGTCGCAAAAGATGACGAAAAATGCGCGTCGCTTCCAGTTTCTATCGATCTAATCGACTCCGCAGGTGTGGCCAAACTCCGCGCCAACCCGACTGACAAATTCCGTCTCATCAATATTTGGTCCACGACCTGCGCGCCGTGCGTCGAAGAATTTCCTGGTTTGGTTAGCGTCGCCCGTCGGATGGGCATGAGGCCATTCGAATTGGTCACGATTTCCACCGACCTGCCGGAAGACAAAACCAAGGCCGAGGCTTTTCTTAAAAAACGCCACGCTGGCCTGCCGCCGCATCTCAAGTCCGGCTTGGAAAATGAGGGTCGCACCACCAACAGCTACCTCTACACTGAGCCGAGCATGGAGTCGTTCATCAAAGCCCTCGACCCAGAATGGACCGGCATTCAGCCACACACGCTCCTCATCGCGCCCGGCGGTAAAATCGCCTTTCGCCACACGGGCATCCTTCGCGAGGCAGAATTGTTGGGAAAAATCATCGATGTGATGACTCCATATTTTGAACCCGAAAAATGAGGCGATTAAATCGCTCCGATGCTTCGGGCAGCTGTGATTTTGCCACCCGATTCAACTTTTGACCGCCAGAGGATGCGAGGCTATGCCGGAAATGGCTCATAAATCATCTCGCATTGGTCGATTTTCCCTGTTGCCAAACGCCTCCCGGTCGGTTTACTTTCCGCCCGCGTGACCCGCACGGTTCGCAAAAGCCTCATAGTGTAATGGTAACACTCCGGATTTTGATTCCGTCATTCTAGGTTCGAGCCCTAGTGAGGCTATTTGATTTCCAAAGATTTGCGTTCTATGGTTCACAACTTGTGACCCAATCACGCAACTGGCGGCCCGCCCATGATCGATCCCCTGGATAAAAAACTCCTGCGCGATCTTGGCCGCATGAAAGGCCAGGTGCTTGCAGTGAGCTTGGTGATGGCCTGCGGCCTGGCGATGATGATCATGACACGCAGTCTGATCCTAACACTGGAGTCCACTCGCGAGGCGTTCTATCAAAAATATGCGCTGGCAGATGTGTTTGCCACCTTGAAACGAGCGCCGCTTTCCGCCGCAGATCGATTGGCAGACTTGCCGGGCGTGGCGGCGGTTGAGACGCGAGTCACGCTCGATGTCACGCTGGACCTGCCGGGACTAACCGAACCAGCAACCGGTCACATCATCTCGCTGCCTGAAGACGGCGGCCCGCCGAAACTCAACCGCGTATTTCTCAGATCTGGACGTTTCCCCCGACCCGATGAACGGCGCGAGGTAGTGTTAGGAGAATCGTTTGCCATCGCTAACGGATTGAATCCCGGAGACTCGCTGGTGGCGGTGATCAATGGTCGTCGGGAAACCTTGCGCATCTGCGGCATCGGCCTCTCGCCGGAATTTGTCTTCGAGGCCCGCGCCGGGGAAACGCTTCCTAACCATAAACTCTTCAGCGTCATCTGGATGAATTATCGGGCACTGGCAGTGGCCTACAACATGGACGGCGCGTTCAATGACGTCAGCATCGATCTATCACCCGGGGCCTCGCCACAACCAGTCATTCAGGAAATCGACCGCGTCCTCGCCACCTACGGAGCAGGTGGAGCCTATACCCGCAAAGAGCAAGCCAGTGCGCAACGACTGGATGACGAACTGCGTGTGCTGCATTCGCTCGCACTTGCGTATCCGTTAGTTTTTCTCAGCGTGGCCGCCTTTATGGTGAACGCCGTGCTGTCTCGCATCGTCCGTCTCCAACGTGAGCAAATCGCACAATTGAAGGCGCTCGGTTATTCCTCATGGCAGGTGGGATTGCATTTTCTCAAGTTCGTGATCGTGATTGGCGTGATTGGCACCGTGATCGGAGGTATCGCAGGAAGGATGTTAGGTGAACGTTTGGTCGATCTCTACACATTGTTTTTCCGCTTCCCGTCGCTGGAGTTTCAAATGGACTACCAAGCGCTTGCACTCGCGTTGTTCGTCAGTCTCGGTGCCTCTGTGATCGGCGTGCTAACAGTGGTATGGCAGGCAGTGAAACTCCCGCCGGCAGAAGCCATGCGCCCCGAACCTCCAGCGGATTTTAGGCCATCATTCTTCGAGCGCATCGGCCTCACGCGGTTTTTCAGTCCCGCATTTCGAATGGCGTTGAGAAACATCGAAAGACGGCCGTGGCAGGCAGTCTTCACCTGTTTCGGATTGGCGCTGGCAACGGGTCTAATGGTATTGCCGGGTGCCATGAGTGATAGCGTCGATTACCTTCTAACATTCCAGTGGAGTCGCCAGCAACGACAAGATGTCTCGATTTTTCTCACAGAACCGACTTCAGAAAAAGGCTTTCACGATCTCGAACATCTGCCCGGTGTGATTCGCGCAGAACCCATCCGTGCCATCGGCGCTCGCATGAAATACGGACAACACCAGCGGAAAATCTCGGTGACCGGAATCTCGAAGGGAGCGGATCTCAATCGTCTATTGGATGACCAAGGACGCACACTCGTGATGCCGGAAGAAGGCTTGTTAGTTTCAGCAAAACTAGCAGAAATACTTGGCGCTCGCATCGGGGATCGGGTGCGGGTGGAAATGCTCGAAGGCCGTCGTGCCACAGCGGATGTGCCAATCCGCGGGCTGGTCACGGATTACGCCGGTATCGCAGCCTACATGGACATCGATGCGCTGCGCAGAATTCTCAAAGAGGGCGATACCATCAACGGTGCATATCTAACGCTCGACAAAAACCGTTGGAGCGAATTCATGCGCGAGGTGAAGGACACACCGCGTGCCGCATTTGTCATGGTGAAACGCGATCAACTCGCATCATTTCGCGAAACCACCGGCAAGAGCATCGGCATTATCCGCAAACTCTATCTGGTGCTTGCCGTGATCGTTGCTTTCGGCGTGGTTTACAACAGTGCGCGCATCGCGCTTTCCGAACGCAGTCGCGAACTCGCCACCTTGCGCGTGGTTGGCTTTCAGTTATCAGAAGTGCGCGGCGTGCTGGGCTGGGAACTCGCGCTGTTAGTCATGCTCGCACTGCCCGTCGGTTTGGTGTTTGGTCGAGGTCTAGCACTTTTTATCATGTCATCCTTTAGCACTGAAACGGTGCGTCTGCCGATCATGATCAACACCTCCACCTACTCCATTGCAGTGTTAGTGGTTCTCGCTGCTTCGGTTTCTTCGTTCGCACTGGTTAGCCGCATGATTGCAAAACTCGATATGGTCAGCGTGTTGAAAGCGCGTGATTGATTCACGGGAGCACCTGACCGCCTGCCGATATGGATTTACGTGGTAGAGAGAGAAAAATAGTAGCAGCAATGGAAAACCTGTTATCCTTGTAAATGTTGCTGCCGCCCACCGCTGTAGCGCGCCATATTTGGGGCAGGGATCAGTGCTGTGTGGTTAGTAAATTGCAAGAGTAACGGAAAGTGCTGGAGTCAGGTCCAATAGAAGAATACTTCTGGGGCGAAATTTTTGAGGCGGTTGAGACAGACAAATGGTTCATCCATGTGCTTTTTAAAAAGTTGGATGGTTAGAGCGGGGTCAAAGACTGGAAGAGCAGTCGAAAGGTCCGGCACTTTGAGAAGCATAGCAAGCCGCGCGGCTTTGGCTGCGGCGACTTTTGCTTCTGGAAGGCGGAATGGCTCCGATACCAAATGATTGCCTAGTTGGCTGATGCCCCTGCGATAGAGCCGGTTTTCTTCTTCGCGATCTTTTGGCGCACCTTTGAGATCAAGTGAACAAATGTGGAAGGCAGACAGAATCACATCGTCGAGATAGGCGGAGTAAGAGCCGGTGAATCCGCGGTATCGCGCTTCGGCTACGAAGGCGTTTCGATTGTCTTCCAAGAGAACCTGTAGATCCCGCGCGTGGTCGTAGAGTTGGGCAATGTCGAAGAGTTGTTTGATGACCTGCTGGCTGAATTGTGCGGTTAGCGGAACGCCGATGGTGCCGGGCGCGAACGCGGTGAGTTTGTCGGCGAGCAAGGATTCCAACCGTGGGGTTTTCACCGCGATGGGTTCGGCGATTTTCAGGAACGCCGTATTGACCGGACGCTCGATGATATGGACCAGCACATTTGGCTCGGTGACGACATCGAGCAAGATGTGGATTTCCTGTCCCTGAGTGGGAGATTGGAAATGGAACCGGTAGTGGCGGCGACCGGGAAGGCCTCGCTCGCCACGGGTTTGTTCGTCCCAGCGGAGGAATGGGCTTTTGCTGAGGATCTGATCGAGCGCGGATTCGAAGTCGGACTTCGCCTCGTTGCAAACGATGTCGATATCAATGGAAAGGCGGCTGGGCCGGGGCAGGTGCAGCAGGAGGGCAGTGCCGCCTTTGAAGACGAAATCGAGTTCCGATCGGGCTAACAAATCGAGTAAGGTCAGCGCGAAAACGGCTTTTTCCAGAATGATGGGATCCGTCATACCGAGACGCGCTTGCTGCGCGGCAATCCATTCTCGGGTGTGGCGGTCTGGCGGGATCATGGCTGTTGCTAGATGATGCCGCCGAGTTTGATGAGTTCCGTGGAATCGATTTTCCTGCGCTCGGCGTAGCGTTTGAGCGCGGGGACGTTCAGGCGGTAGCGGTTGGCAAGGTTTTCGAAAACGCTTTGGAATTCCGCGAGATCGAAGAGTCCGAGTTTCTGGATTTCGTGGTGAAAATCCACGAGCATTTGCTCGATTGGCGCGTAGGTCTCCTTGTGATCGCTACTGAGTCGGGGACGGAGGACGATGGTTTCGTCCTGCGTGAGGGCGAAATTTTTGGCCGCATCTCCGAGCGGGTGAATGACGACGTGGTGGCCAGCTTTCAACAGGGCCTCGGCTACTGTGTCCATGGCATCGCGATCCACCATCAGGAAGGTGGCATGGCGGGCTGCATAATGATGGAAAAAGACGGTGAGCTGGCGCGTGCTCCAGACGGTAAATTCTAACCACGGGAACTTCTTTTTGAGGAGTTTTTCAAGTTCCGGTAGTGGTGGCGTTTCCAGGTTGCAATTAAAAGCGTGGGGCAGGTTGGAATACCAACCGCGCCCGGCATCGTGGATGCGACCCTCGCGGGTCCACTTGTGGAGGTAGCGGTTGATGGTGGCATCTTCGTAAACGAGAGCCTCGGCCTCGATGGTGCGCTGGACGGTGGCGAGGTCGATGTAGTGGCGGTTCGGGCTGAAGAGCTTGGGTAGCAGCTCGTCGGCGAGGTAGTGCTTGCCCTCGAGGTAGGTGAGCGCGGTTTCCTCGCTCTCTTCAATGGCGATCTCGACGGCGCGCTTGGCACGTTCGAGAAGGGATTTGGAGTGGGCGCGCTTGGCACGGGCCTCCTGAATCAATGAAACAATCTCTTCCTCGGCTTTCTTGCCCGGGTGTTTGAACGGGAGCCCAAGAATATCGGAAACCGAAATCGCCGGATACATGGAGGCGCTGGTGTGCAAGTCCATGAGCTCGCAAATCTGCGGCAGTTTGAGATAACACAAGAGAAGCTCCGGGGAAATTCCTTTGGGTGTAAGAACGGCGAAACCGGATGAAGCCACGGATCCGTGTTGTGAGTCTTCAATGATCGCGGTCAACCCACGGATCGGGCGGACGGTGCTGGTTAAAACGTCTCCCCGCTCGACGTGCCACGTCGCCCGGCTGGGGGCTTCGTCGCCTTCGATGATGGAATCCGCGATGATCCCGTCCGTCGAAACCGCGCCGATTTCGAGGTAGTTGAACGGGTTCTTCGTTCCGTTAAAACGATCTTGCCTGAGATCTGAAACGTCGCGGATGCACTGAGATTTGTTGCCGAGCAACTGGTAGAGTTCCTTGATGCGCGGTTGGAAGAACTCGGCGTCCAATCGGTCTAGCGAAAATGCTTCGCTGGCGCGGGCTTCGTAAGTCAGTGGAGTTGGTGGCTGCCAGCCTTGGAGTCCTAATGCCACACTAAGGCATTGCACGGCTTGTTGATGGCAAGTTTTCGATTCTGCGTTGAAATCATGTGCCTTCCGGACTGTGCTTGAAATTCTTTTGGTCAAGTTGGCAGAAAAGGAGGGAACTGGAATTTCCTCGATCTGCCACAGGAATATATGCTGTTGCACAGATCCGCATGGAAACCGCTGGAGCAATGCTTGCCCAACATTCGAATTCAAGTAGGCAGATAAAAAGAGTGGGTCATGGCCCTTGTTCAGGGTTATTTTCGCGATGTCTTGATTGGAGTTGATCGGATAATTCCATTCTGGAAGCGCCACGGAACATCGACCTACGCTCCCTGACATCGTCATGAGGACCATTCCCGGTCTCACTTCGGATTTGTGTAGCAATGCGTTCGATGTTTCATCGATGAACAAAACATCCGAGAAATCGGTCAGGCCATTGCGGATATTGACGCATCGAATAAACGGGATGCCTTCTTCAAGGTAGGCTACCTGATTAGTAAGAGAGTATGCTCCAAAACTTCGAATCGAAGTTGTTATTTCACTCAAGTGCGTGTGCGCGCGAGATGTGATTCGTTCGTTCGCTATTATCGCTGATTTCGTGAAAAATTGAGAATCAATACGCAGGTCGCGTGTGTCGTTACGAAGGTCCGACAAATTTACAATGGCGATTTCCAGCCCCTCCAACAAAGCCTCGTATTTGGCTTTGTTGAAGGGGCTTACCTTTTTCCCGGCGCGAACGAAAGGCCCTCCCGTTTGGCGAATTCCTGGAAGGCTTCGGCGATGCCGTCACCAGTGATGCCCTCGTGGCTGAAGAGGTCGTGCTTGACGATGAGGTGGCCGTGGGAATCGAGAACGTATTCGTCGAGGTCCAGTGGCGTGGCGTCGTAGGTATTGACGACATCGGCAGCGATGCCCTTCTTGACAGGTATTTTTTTGGCAGGGAGATCCTTTTTCTTGAGGAAGATTTTCTCTCCCGAGTTGTCCTTGGACGGTTCCTGCATGGTGGCGAAGAAGATGGGGTAGTCGTCCTTCTTCGGGCAGAGTTTGGCATCCCATTTCTGGACGATGAGCACGGAGGTCTTGGTGCCGGTGTGGGGCTTGAAGACATTTCCATGAAGGCCGACGACCGCGAGGATGCGGCAGTGCTCGGCGATGTATTCGCGGAGTTGTTTGTCCGGGGAATTGTTGAAGCGGCCCTGTGGCAGGACGACGGCCATGCGCCCTCCGGGTTTTAGGAAATCGAGGTTACGCTCAATGAACAGCAGGTCGCGGCCGACCTTGGTCTGATAGCTGCCGCTGGATTTTTTTCCGAGCTCATACTTCGAGAGGATGCGGGATTCCTTGATGTCTCCGGCGAAGGGCGGATTCGCCATGAGCACGTCGAAGGTGAAGTGATGGTCGCTCTTGGGACTGCGGCGGAGTTTTTTCAGCTTCGTCCAGCCCGGGCCGTAGGTGTCGATCCAGTCTTCATCCTTGGTTTTCTCGTCCCAGCGCTCCCAGTCGAGGGTATTGAGGTGGAGTACATTCGTCTGGCCGTCCCCGGCGATGAGATTGAGCGTGCGGGAAACGCGAACGGCGCGTTCATCGAAGTCGATGGCGAAGACCTTGTCGTTGACGTAGTCAGTTTGGCGGGCTGATTTCGGTTCTGAACTGAAGAGATGCCCCTTCGGTTTACCTTCTTCTGCTCCTATTTTATCCCAGACATGGAAGATGCTGTGGACGGGGAATCCGCAGGAACCGGCAGCGGTGTCGATCAGGGTTTCCGTTTCCTTGGGATCGAGCATTTTCACGCACATGTCGATGGCGTAGCGCGGAGTGAAATACTGGCCTTTTTCGCCTTTGCTGGATTTGTTGATCAGGTATTCGAACGCCTCGTCCACGACGTCGAGATTCGAGTTGAAGAGTTTTACATCCTGGAGCGAGGAAACGCAGATGGAGAGGTGGGAGGCGGTGAGTTCGATTTTGGAATCCGGGCTGAAGACGCCTTCCCACTTGGCTTTGGCGCGGTTGAAGAGGTCGGTGATCTTGGCTTTCAGTTCACTCTCGGTATCGCCGTAATTGCGGAACTCGAGGTGGCGTTTCTTGTCCCGCCCGGAGGCCATCTCATCAAAGAGCTTGGTGAAAATGAGCTTGAAGAGTTCTTCGAAGACATCGACGCCAGCGTTGGCGAGCACTTCGTCCTCCATTTCGAGGATGAGATCCTTGAGGGACTTGCGCTCGTTGACGAGTTTGTCCTTTTTGACGAGGTCGGCAATGGTCCAGCGCTCGGTGAGGATGTCGGAGAGTTTTTCGGTGGCGCGGGGAATGCCGGGAAGATCCTCGAAGTAGTTGGGATCTTTGCGGTGGTAGTAGGAAATCGATTCGCCATTGGTCCAAACGCCGATGGGCGCGCCGGTGGCGTTGCAGTAGGACTTGAGCTGCTCCTTGCCGTCCTTGAGTTTGGGTTTCTTGAGCTCGACTAGCAGGTAGATCGAGCGCGGGTCGTCCTTGTCGGTAATGGCGATGTCCGCGCGCTTTTTCTCACGACCGAAGCTGACGGAGTATTCAAGCTGGATGCGGTCGAGCGGGTAGCCGTATTCGAAGTGGAGGACCCGTAGGTAAAGCTGGCGGACGGCTTCCTCCGGAGTGAGTTTAATATCTTTTTCCCGCGACAGGCAGGTGATGTAGGGAGTTTCCCTGCCGCGAACGTCCTTGAGGAAGATTGTTTCCTCGAAGCTGGCGATCTGCTTCGGGGAGAACTGGGTGAGCTTGTAGTTCGAGTCCTTGAGGAGTTCGTTGAGTAAGAAGCTGGTGGCGTTCACGATGGACGGAAGCTGTCCGAACCAAAAAAATGATCAAGAAAAAATCAATTGTTGTCACCTTATTTGAAAAAGTGACACAGATTGTCTTTCAGTTGTCTTTCGCATTTCTTTGGTAATCGCTTCCAGCGGAAATAAATCTGATTTCAGCTAGCTTCGAAATCGCATCTGAGTTTGCCGATGTGTTTTTGGATTCACGGGAGCAACTAAATCCTTGGAAATCGTAACGATGTTTTCATGATCGCTGCAGTCATGAAGGAATTGATTCAATCAACCCGGCGTCTGGCCGATGCAATACGCGAATTGAAATTTTCTCCGCCGGTGGCGTGTGTCTATCATCCGCTCGATTACGCGTGGAAACCCCATCTGCGTTATCTCGAGCGTTTTGCCACCAGTCAGAAGCGCGTTGTGTTTCTCGGCATGAATCCGGGGCCGTTCGGCATGGCACAGACTGGCGTGCCATTTGGGGAGGTAGCGGCAGTGCGCGATTGGATGGGCATTCACGAGCCGGTGGAAAAACCCGTAATTGAACATGCAAAACGCCCGATTGATGGATTTTCTTGTGCGAGATCCGAGGTGAGCGGACGACGTCTGTGGGGATTGTTTGCGCAGCGATTCGTGACTCCCGAGGCTTTTTTTAAGAATCATTTCGTGCTGAATTATTGCCCGTTAGTTTGGATGAGTGAGACAGGTGCAAATCTAACTCCAGACAAGCTTCCGGCCTCCGAAATGGCACCGGTGGATGATGCGTGCCTCAAACATCTTAGCGAGGTCATTTCATTGCTGCGTCCCGAATTTCTAGCAGGAGTCGGCGGATTTGCTGAAGAACGCCTGAACCGAGCTGCGCAAGTTTGCGGCAGCAAAGCACAAATCTTGCGTGTGCTTCACCCATCTCCGGCTTCACCGGCCGCCAATCGTGGCTGGGCAGAAGTGGCGACCCGCCAACTCACAGAAGCTGGAGTTTGGTAGAAATCTATCGGGTTTCACACCAGTGTCTTGCGCAGCTTGCGGATCAAGCGCGCATCATCCGTGCGTTTGGCCTCTTTGAGATCATCCGTCAGATTTTCCAACAGTCGGAGCAAAATAATGCCGGGTGCTGCGGCCTGACTGATGATGATGCGCTCTGCTTTTTTGAGATCTGGATTTTCCAACAAAGTATCCTGAAGATGCGGGCGCCCCTGATCGAAACAATCAATGATAAGTGGATAGCCGTCCTCAAAAACACGGCAGAGAAAATGGCCGGGGAAATCCACACCTTCCACTTCAAAACCCATCCTGCGTCCTACCAGAATAAAAATAATTCCTAACCCGAGCGGGTGAGATCGCCCCATTGAAATCGACCACGCGAGATCGGAGTTGCACGGATCCTCTTCATCCTTGTCGTTGCCAGAAAGCAGGTTTCCTTTAAAAAGAAAATTTGCGAGTGCTCTACCCGAAGTGATTTGATCTTCCGCTGCCTCTTCCGCGAGTAAATCAATCGCATCTGATAGGGATTGCCTGACGGTGATTCCATCATGGAGGAAATCCGATAGATTTCGTAGCATGGCTTCAAACAAATCCCAATCCTCACGCATGGCAAAAGCACCGCCTGTTGGAATCACCCACTCACGTTCCAAATTTCTTCTGCGTGCAGGACGAAGGAAATCGATCAATAATTTTTTCTCAACCCCGCTCAGCGCATCCGTAGGACGAGTGGTCATCCACTCGCTGATATCGCCCTCACAAAGATCAAGCCGCTCAGCGACGCGCTGCCGCACCTCGGGAGTCTCGTCATCCAGCAGCCGCATCAGCGAGGCCAGTTCTTCGGGTGCCGGTGGCACTACCTTCAGCGAAGCGCTCAAAACAGATAAAAGGGATAAGGTAAAATGGTGCGCGATACTGGGTTCGAACCAGTGACCCCCTCCGTGTCAGGGAGGTGCTCTACCACTGAGCTAACCGCGCTTTTCCCGGTCGGTTGGTCCGGGGTGCGCGAAGCTAGGATGGCCTGCCCACTGGATGCAACCCCTTTTTTGGGTAAAAAAAGAGGCGGAGGATCTGGAGATCCTCCGCCCTTGACAAACCGCACGAGGGGAGGGCTTGGCGGATGCTTGATTCAAGCACCAACAATGCGCCCCAGCGAGGTGTTTGGATTACTTCTTGGTAGCTTTTTTCGCGGCCTTTTTTGCAACTTTCTTGGCTGGAGCGGCTTTCTTTGCAGGAGCAGCTTTCTTCGCAGGGGCGGCCTTCTTTGCAACAGTCTTCTTCACCGCTTTTTTAGCGGGAGCTTTCTTTGCGCTTTTGGCAACCTTCTTCACCGCTTTTTTAGCCGCTTTTTTAGCAGGGGCCTTTTTGGCGGGGGCTTTGGGGGCCGCTTTTTTTACTGCTGCTTTTTTGGCCGGGGCCTTCTTTGCAACTTTCTTCGCGGCTTTCTTTGCGGGCTTAGCCGCAACCTTCTTTGCTGTTTTTTTTGCAGCCATGGTTTTGTGTCGTTGGAGTTCGCGTTCTATGTTTGTTTTCTCTTCCGGCGTTAACGTGCCAGTGGAGAGTATCGCGAGGATCGCATCGCCGATGCGTCCTCCAAAAGCGTTAGTTAGAAAATCCTGCGTCGAGCGCTGCACGATGATTTCCTGTGAGTGTGCCGCTTCATACACATGGGCCTTACCCACCAGCACACGTCTAACTAAATTCTTGCGCTCGAGATTTTGCATCACTGTGAGCACCGTCGTGTAAGCGCGATCTTTTCTATCAGGAAGCATCTCATTGATCGTCGCTACCGTTGAAGGTCCATGATGCCACAAAACCGATAGGGCTTGTAGTTCAAGATTGGATGGTTGTGACGGGGCGGACATAACGTAGCAAGCTCGCTGCTTGTCACGACGTAACTAGTAGTTTGATGATGCGTCAAGTCAAAAAGTGATTATTTTCAAGAAAAGTTTACAATCTTGAAAAGTAAATCTTACCTACGATGTTGTTCGTAGATGATGATAGGGACGACTATTTATTTTCGTTAGGCCGCTGCTGCTGTTTAGTCGTATCAGGACGTAGGATGCGTTCATCAATCTTGTGCAGCGCTTTCCAGAATTCACTATCAGATGGTTCACCGTTGAAAAGAATGCGCCCATCAGAAGATATCAGAACCATCGTTGGCACGTTCTTGATACGGAGCAAACGAGCTAATGGAGAAGTATCGGAGTCGATCAACCATGCGCCAGCGGCCTTACCGGAGAAGGGTTTGATGAGATCACGTGATTTTGTTAGTGTATCCGCTTCACCGTGAGGCACGAGCGATGCAACAGCGATGCCCTTGGTTGAAATGGATTCGGCGGTGACGGCGAAGTCTGGCAGCGAGTCCTCGCACTCAGTGCTTTTGGGCGACCAGAAATGGAGCAACAGTGCTTTTTGATCCAAGATAATTTTTGCTAGAGTCTGCGGTTTTTGGTCCACTGCGAGGGATTCGAGTTTGATAGAAAAGTCGAATTTCACTGCATCCATGGCATCATTGAGACGCAAACGATCAATGTCGGATGCAAAGGCACCCGCTTGTTGGGGGCTGAGCCAGAAGGCTTCGGTGATGTGAGTTTTGAAAGCAGCTTTGTCACCTTTGCGCACGGCGGCGATGGCTTGCACATACTCGACAACAGCGAGCCAATCATCTTTCTCACCAAAGACTGCGGAGTTTTCAGCTGTGAATGATTCTCGCAGTTTGATGAACTCTGGAGCGAGAGCTGCGATCTTGTCATCCTCTCGTCGGTCAATGTGATAGAGGAAACGAGCCTCAATGATGGCCTGCTCGTGAACTCCACTTTTGCGTGCTGTGGTGATGGCGGCGTCAAAGGTTTCATGAGTGCCGCGTTCTGACAATAGGTGTTCGAGTGCGGCTTCGCGCAATGTGGGGGTCTCGGCAGCGTCAGCGGTGGCGTGGGATGCGACGATGAAAAAACAAACAATCCAAATAGAGAGAGGGTGGGTTCGCATGGGTAAAAAATAAAAAAGCCGGCGGCTAGGCTACCGCCGGAAGTTAGAAAAAATGTTAGCGTGGCGGAATGACCATTTTGCGGCCGAGTACCACAGTGTCAGCCGTCATTTTATTGGCTTGTTTGATCGAGGCCGAAGGAATTTTGTATTTCGCGCTGATTCCGGAGAGTGTGTCTCCAGATACTACCGTGTGAATGAGCGCTGCGCCATTTGCGGGTAGCGTAGTAGCCGGTACGCTCGTCGAAGCGACTGGTGCATCAACAGGAGCAGGAGTCACCGCAGAGGTTTCTTCATACACGGCAGGTGTGTCATAGACTGGATTGGTTGGAGCGGCGGGCGGCATCGCTGTTTGTGGACCGGCGGTGGCAGGAGCAGTGTCATATTGATCAGCACTTTGAGGAGAGCATGAAACTGCTGCTGCGGCTAGCATGGCGGTGGTGAAGATGCGAATGGAAGTCGTCATGTGTTTGTGTGGTTGGAATTCGTTGTCGAGTTGGATTAACTCGCAGAATGAAACGTTATGGTGCAAAAAGTTTATTCATATTATTCCCGCGCCGAAAACGAAAAAATTGATTCGCGGTATCTTCGGTATGTCTGGCGAGTTCATCCAATGTTTCATTGCGGTGGGCGGCGATGAACTCTGCGGTGTGGCGGGCGAAGGCAGGTTCATTGCGTTTTCCTCGGTGAGGCACGGGTGAGAGATAAGGGGAGTCCGTTTCTATCATAAAAGTACCGGCTGGGCAATTTGCGGCAGTCTCGCGGACTTGGGCGGCGTTTTTGAAAGTGACCACGCCACCGAAAGAAATCAGGCCACCAAGATCTAACACACGTCGCGCGTTTTCCCATGGTCCGATGAAACAATGAAACACGGCTCTCACCGAGGTGTGGTATTCCGTGTAGAGTGATAGCGCGTCATCGAAGGAAGCGTGGCCGGCGACATCGCGAGTGTGGATCACGATGTTCAGCCCAGACTCGGCGGCAAGTTGAAAATGTTGGCGTAGAAAACTCAACTGCCGAGCACGAAAAATGGACTCATCCCAGCCCTCTGGCGCTGGATGATAGTAGTCTAACCCAGTTTCTCCGATCGCACAGACTCGCGGGTCTTGAGTGAAAGCGGCGATTTGGCGGATCGCATCATCAGGCGCATGATGGACATCGCAAGGATGGATGCCTATGCAAGCGTGAATCATTGGGTTTTCCGCGATAGTTAGATTTGCTTGCAGATCATCGAGGCAGGTGGCGAGTGTTACCAGACGGCTGATGCCAGCAGCGCGGGCGTTTTCAATCAGTCCGGGAACTTCATCTTTGCTGAAGCGGTGCGATGCGAGATGGCAGTGGGAATCTGTCAGCATGGTTGTTAGCGATTGAGCGCTGCGAGCAGGGCCGCGACTTTTTTGAAATCCTTGATGCCCGGTGAAAGCTCGGCACCCGATGCGACATCCAATGCGCATGGACACACGGTGGTCGCCGCCATGGCTGCGTTTTCCGGCACGATGCCACCTGCTAGAATAACAGGCAGGTCTGGATGGCGTGATTTAAATTCCACCGCTGCATTCCAATCGAATGTCTCACCCGTGCCGCCGTAAACACCGGGCGCGCGCGCATCTAGCAGCAATGCTGTGGCTCTACAATCGAGTGCTGCCTCGAGATCCTGCTGCGTGCTCACGCCGATCGCTTTGAAAAACGGAATGCCCGCTTGCCGATAAACTTCGACATCTTCTGGAGTCTCGTCGCCGTGGACTTGCACGACATCTAGCAAGCCCTCACGGATGAGGCGCAGCGGCAATTCCGGTGCATGATTGACAAACACCCCAATCCGCAAAATCGAGCCAGCCAGATCGCGCAACCATCCGGCCTCCTCCGCTGCGAGAAATCGTTTCGACTGCGGCCAGAAATTTACCCCCAGCGCATCCACTCCGAGTGCCGCGAGCTGCTCCGCATCCGCGCGCGTGGTCACGCCACAAATTTTTAACGAGACGGATGCCGGGGACAAAAAACGTTCAAGCAACTGCATAGCCGGACGCTAATCGAAAATCCAGCCGATGAAACTCCGAACTTGCGGCCACCGTTTGACACATTCGCAGCGACCGCTTTTTTAACAAAATCCCAGCGAGCCACTCTGGGGCGGGCGTGATTTCAAAAAAACCGCCACTTTTGGCTTGCCAAGGAATCGTTGGCCCCTAGTTTGCCCCTCCCATGCCAAGAGTCTCTGGAAAAGCAAAGACACGGAAAGCCGTTGCCAAGCGTTTCAAAGTCACTGGGACGGGGAAGATCCTACGTCGTAAACAAGGCGCACGCCACTTGCTGCAAGGCAAGAACAGCAAGCGGAAACGCAGGCTGGGCCAAGCGTGCCTCGTTTCCGATGCTGACCTTAGAAACGTCAGAGAGAATCTTCCTTTTTCTCGTTAAACTGAAACTCGAAGCAACGAATAATAGCTCCGTCCGCTTATCGGACGGCCTTTACACAGCCTGATCCTGAGAGGGAGACAAGAACAGTCGAGACTGTGGAAGGAAATGAAAATAACGGTCTGTTCAAACTAAAATAAACTAAATGCCACGTGCTACTAATTCACCGGCCAGTCGCAAGCGTCGCAAGCGCACGCTGCTTCGGGCCAAGGGTTTCCGCGGTTTCCGCTCGAAACTCTTTCGTTATGCCAAGGATGCTGTCCGCAAGGCGCTGACCTATGAATACCGTGACCGGAAAAAACGTAAGGGGCAGTTCCGCCGCTTGTGGACACAGCGTATCAATGCTGCCTGCCGCAACGAGGACATGACTTATTCACGTTTCATCGAAGGTCTGAAAGCTGCAGGAATCGAAGCGGATCGCAAAATCCTTTCGGATATTGCCATCCACGACGCTGCCGCTTTTTCCGCAATCATCGGTCAAGCGAAACAAGCTCTTGCGGCAAAACATGCCGCTTGAGTTTGATCTGATCGATTAAAAATGAAAACGCCGTCCAGCCTCGTGCCGGGCGGCGTTTTTTTTAATATTAAGACAAGTGGGTAATTATGCAGTGGGATCATGCTAGAACATTGAGCTGTTGAAACCACTTGGGTTGACGGGTCACATCAAGGGATACACCTTTCCGCGATGAACGCTGTGTTAAACTATAAGATCGGTAACGAAAAGTTGGTGCGGGTGTTAGAGGGAGCCTCTTCGCATTTACGTGGGCTCTTGGACCGGCAAGGACGGCCAGATGGCGCGTTGAGGATTGCGGTCGTGGGAGGTGGATGTTCGGGCCTGCAATACAAGATGGATTTGGTGGATGGTCCACGAGACCGCGACATCCTGGTCCCGAGTAATGGCGTGAATGTGGTGATTGATCCAAAGAGCGCGCTGTTTGTCAGCGGCAGTGAACTGGATTTTTCTGAAGACTTGCAACAAGGTGGCTTCAAGGTGAGCAACCCGAATGCGGTGGTCACTTGTTCGTGTGGCGAAAGTTTCGCGGCATAAGGATGAAGGTTGATTTATTCGTGAAATCTTTGACGTTTCGAGAATATGAAATTTCAGCATTTCGTGATCGCCACGGGGATTTTAGCCAGCCTTTGGATCGCAGCGGCGGCACCCGAAGCTACCCTAATTGCTAGCCCTAAGATCCCAGAAAAATCGTTGAAGCTGCTCATCGAAGAATTGGCAAATGACCAATTCCGAATACGTGAGGAAGCCACTCAGCAACTGTGGCGCATGGGGGAGCGAGCGCTCTCAGAGTTGCGCAGATCCGAAACGCAAGAGGATCCTGAGCGGGCGTATCGAGCGAGAGAATTGGTTAGAAAAATCCAGCTGCGAATCACCCCAGAGACCGATTCAGAAGTGATAGAGCTCGTGGAGCGTTATAAAAAAGCATCCCCGAATGAGAAAAATCTTTTATTTGAAAAGTTGAAGCTCAAGCGCGCATGGTGGCAGCTGCTCAAGCTTTATTCCAGTGAGACGGACGCCGCATTGATGAATCGTCTCGCGCCATCAGTCGATGGCATTGCGTTGAGTGCGGCGCGCGAAAAATTGCTGCAAGGCGATGCC